>MDTA01084314.1_pt1 | contig 17268 bp, 15 predicted proteins | sample 811151 | NCBI WGS metagenome assembly MDTA01 (sample SAMN05326648, study PRJNA326480) | marine metagenome | isolation source: seawater | place: Indian Ocean: South | collected 2010
CTATAGAAAGCATGTTACGACTACGAATTTTAGAACGGTTGCAGACATCGCAACTAAAAGGAAATGGCTATCGCTTCGATCTTCACGGATAATATTTCGTATTAGGCAACATCTACGAACAATCGACTTATTTAGCGACGACATAAAATAAACGGAACGTATAACAAATTAAAAGTAAGTAAAAAAACTAGTGATACACCTAAAAGAAATAACCAATGCGGGAAAACAGATAGGAAAATTAATTGTTGGGGTGCAGCAAGCGTAAAGAAATAATTAGTACCTAACAAAATATTTAAGGGCGTTATCAATAATGCGTATAGATTTACAAACCCGTAACTCCTCCAAGTCGCTGAATATGTAGGAAAAAAACGAATACCAAAAGTAAAATACACCCCAACGCCTACTAGTGCGATATGAGTAATAAAATAACGTATTTCTGCAATTAACTGAATGTCACCTACTTCATTTATGGCTGGCATGCATACAGCAAGTAATGCTCCTACAGCTCCCATAAAATACAACAATTCTCCCGTCCACCTGCACTTCGAAATTAGCGTATAGAGCATAATAAAGACTGAAATATCACATAAATGCAGCGGAAGATTTCTTATAATTGGAATCTCTAATATGTAATGACGATATATGAACCATGTAGCTTCGTTGAAGGCGACTAACGTAAACAAACTAAACCTAAATACTTTGTGTAACACCGAACTAAAGGGTATCCGACCCATCTGGTAACATCCAACAACAAAACTTATCGTAACTCCAATCCAAAAAAAATGATACAGTGAAAATATTTGCATTCACTTAACCTCGTCGTCAATAAATGATCATTCGTGGTTTTAATCATTCCCATGCATATTACAAATATATCAGTTAATTGAGATGTCAAATTTATTCAAAAAGCCAACTTGTCAATAATATTCTTTGTCACTATATCGACAGTCCCGTTCAATTTTGCCAAGCCATGAGACCAGTCGGTCGTCCCTACAGTAAACACAGTGCCTCCTTGTTGATACAATCCCATAACCGCACAACCCTCACGCCCTGGTTGCCATGCATCATACCAGTCAGAGTCATCCGGATGCCATTTAGCAGAAGCAGTCGCCAAAATATGAAAATTTGTCGGCGTCCCATCGTTTCCCGTTGGATATGGCAATCCTTCTCGCCATTCTATCTCGCATCCATCACACTCATAGCCTACTATGGTATCTTTCCCCCCAAATTCATCGTTTACTTGAAGTTTGGTGTTAGAAAAAACCCAATGCTCGGGACGATGCACTGTAAAAGCTCCCGAACCATCCATGTATTGTCCATGGCTTAAGTGATAGCCGCCGTGTAAAAAACCAACACCCGTAAGTTGATTCTCAGGTCTTTTTACCAAATGATGACTCCATAGCGTAGTCAACGCGGTTCGATCACCACGATAGGCCGGATCTTGATTGAATCTCTGTTTCCAACATGTTAACGCTCGACCATCATCTTCAACTCTAACTTGCCAGCATACGCTATTTCCGCTAAAAAAAGCAACATTCCCACCATAACTTATAAAATTCTCTACATTGTCTCGCATAGCCGCCGACCAGTATTCGTCGTGACCCACACTCAAGACCAGCGCATGATTATCAAGCAGTTCGGGATACCTTTCCAAATCAAGATTACTACAATAGTCTAACTTGTAACCCGATCTCTCTGCCCAAGATACAAACGGTAGTTCCCAACGTTCAAATAGCCCACTATCTGGCCTTTCAAACGATACTCTATGGCCTTGAACGCCACCCCGCCCATGATAGGCATAAAGACTATAACCTCCCCAATTATTATAAGCAGCATAAGTGTTCGTTGACAGTTGAAGAAGTATTGAAGAGCGCCTACTTGAAACGGCCGGACGCAGGATAAAGTACGATGTTGACGTAGCCTCGCGAGAACATCTATGAGTAAAAGTGTCCCCTTGATCATTAATCCGGAAAACGATTTGATAATAGCCACTTTCCCACTCGAGCGGAATCAAAAATTCCCAACTTACGGGCCACGCACATCCCTGAGAAGATGCATCATCTGGAACAGTATGGACCGAGCCCGATACACGTTCTTTTCTTAAAACCACCTCTTGTTTATACCCAAGGCGAGATATTTCCACCGAAAAAAAACGAGCTGGTGAAGATACATGCAACTGCACTAATTCGCCTGGCGCATAACTAACTTCACTTGCGTAACCTTCGACAAAAAAAGCTGTGTCTTCCATATACGTAAACCTATACCATTAGCGACCAGAAAAGCTGTCTTGAAATCCAAACGATATGGTTTCGGATAAACCTATTATCACGCAAATGACACAATTTCCTCGAAGACTGGTCTCTTTCTATCTGACGGTTTTTCTTCTGCTGATCCAATATATATGAATCCAAGGAATTCATCGGATTCTTCTAGGCCCGATGCGGCCTTAACTTCATTGTCATAGTTGGGCCATTCTGACAACCATTGAGAATGATATCCTAATGCATTTGCCGCAACGAGAACATTTTGACAAACCGCTCCCCCAGACAGTATCTGTTCCCATTTAGGAATACGGGACTCTTGAAATTTCGTCGTAATAATCAAAAGTAATGGAGCTCTCGACGGGCGTTGGTATTCTGCTGCTAATTGAGCTGATGAAGCATCCGGATTATTCTTTTTAAAAATATCGCCCCATTTTCTACCTAACTCTTCTCTGGCAGTTCCTTCGAAAACTTTAATTCGCCAAGGCGCCAATTTGCCATGGTCGGGAACCCTAATAGCACAACGCAAAATAAGGTTCAACTCTTCTTCCGTAGGTCCTGGATCAATTAGTTTAGATGCGACCAAGGATCGACGATTTAAAAGCAAATCAATGGTTTCGTTATTCACAGCAAATATCCTCTACCCGTGTTGGTAAGAATTCATAAAGAAAATCGTTATAATGTTTCGCATAGACAATTAATTTGTGAAAACACATAATCACGAAAGGTTTTTAATTCGATCACGCAAGGTGGGATGAGAGTGGTTTACAAAGACATAAGCAGGATGGGGAGTTAAGTTACTCAAATTATTTTTACTCAATTTCTTTAATCCCCGCACCAGCGCATCTGGATCACATGTATCCTTTACATATTTATCAGCTTGAAATTCAAATCTGCGCGAAATTGAATTGCTCAATAAACCAAAAATTTCATTCATAGGACTATACAGCAAACCAAAACCAATCAAACCTACATGAAAGCTACTTGTCGAAACACCCAGCGCATAAGAGAGCAGTGGGTTTGAAACAAACAATGAGAAAACATAAAAAGTTAGACCCGTAATTATTGCTGACATAATTAAATTAAAAATAATATGTTTTCTCTTAAAATGACCCACTTCGTGCGCTAAAACAGCCACGATTTCGCTCACTTCTAAGTCATTTATCAACGTGTCGAACAGTGTTATCCTTTTCTTTCGACCAAAACCGGAGAAATAAGCGTTAGCTTTTGAGCTCCGTTTTGACCCATCAATTACACAAATATCTTTTATATCAAAACTAATCTTTACCGCATAGTCGGATATCTGGTCCTTTAAAATACCGTCTTCCAATGGGGTCTGCTTATTGAATAATGGAACGATGACGCTAGAATAAAGTAAATTAACGACGACCGAAAAAGCTGTTACTACACCCCATGCGTAAATCCAGAAATCCGGTCCTAAATATTCATAAAGGAGTATGATAGCTGATATTATTGCACTACCAAACAGAGCAGATAAAACCCAACCCTTCAACATATCGGTAAAGAAAATTTTCCTAGTTGATCTATTAAATCCGAAACGCTCTTCAATTACAAATGTCCTGTAATATGAAAAAGGAACGGAGATCAATTCGCCACCAAACATAATCACACCGAAAAAGATTAAGGCGATTAGAATACTCCCATCACCATTTTCTCTAGCGAAGAGGTCGACATGTTCAAAACCTCCTAAATGCAAAAAAACAAGAGTCACACAAAAAGAAATGGTAGACGTAATACGCCCGAACTTATAGTTGGTTCGACTATATTCTTGTGACTTTTTGTATTCGCTCGGTTCATAGATGTCACTTAACTCTTGTGGTGGAACATCCGTCAAACATCTTGCATTTAAATATTCAAGGGTTTTCTCCAAAAAAAAGCTTAAAACTAAAATCGCCAAAATCACGTAGTACAAATCAATAGCAGTCATTATACATTCTCTCGCATACAATATGAGAAATCAAGATCAGCAAACTAACTCCGTCTAAGGTGGGGTGACTCCATAACCATCCGCTGTTCGTCCGTCATAGTTTGTATATAATCGCCATAAGAAATATCATGAGATCCTGCCCCATAAGAGACTGTACCAGGACTGAATTTATAAAGTAAAGCGCGTCGTTGGTGACTCCCCGTCCATGGTAAAGTGCCGTGCGTCAATGTTTCTGTGAAAATTATCACGTCGCCAGCTTTGGCATTGACCTCATGAACATGTTCCTGGTACTTATCCCAATTAAGCAGATCCTCCGGACATTTTACATTAGCTTTGTGACTTCCCGGAATAACCGCAACACCACCATCTCCCTTCCCCTCATCGGCTAACAGGTATTCAACTACCGTCAAACCTGTAAAGATCCTATCATTTTTATAAAAATATACCTCAGAAATATCTCCACGCTCTACACCCCCACCATGCAACTTACCGCCTTCGCAACCTTTTTCCATGGCTATAAGACCTGGTCCATGATCTAAACGAAAGCCAATTCCTAATATCCCATCCAAAATAGATTTAACACGAGGTTGAACTAATAATTCTCGAAACGGTTCACAGTATGGCTGATCCCACGATAACATTCCTCCCAGATCCAGACGCCGTGAGGTGCCCTGCATTGCTTTAGAATCTGAAGCTAAAGATCGATCTATTTCCTGCATCTCATCTGAGTGCACATCGATAGCGGCATTCAGACGCTTAACCTCTTGATCATTTAAAATCTCTTTCAGAACTAAATAGCCGTTTAAATCAAAAAGATATTTCTCATCTTCATTCATGGGCTTTCCTTCGTTAATTTGAGAATGAAAATAAAATTTTAGGCAAATTTTCTTACTACAGGGCGTTGGGATACTTGATCTAAAAACTTGCGCTCTTCTTCGGGCAGTGACCATTCCAAACCATCTACTACCTCATCCACATGCTCAGGAAGGTCGGCTCCAACAATTGAAGCGCTTATCTCTTCGTGGTCAAGGATCCAAGCTATAGCCACTTGTGCAGGCGTCATTTCATAACGCCGAGAAATATCTATTAATGTCTCGATAATTCGGTCGTTAAATTCATCAAGTGCAGCTTCTATGTCATACTTGTGCGGACTAAGGCCCGTATTTTCTCCTTTGCTCCAAGGAGTGCCCTCGGGCGGCATTTGACCTCGACGAAAGCGCCCAGTCAAAAGACCAATCGCGAGAGGGCTATAGGCCATTATTCCAATACCAAATTGCCTACAAAGCGGTATTATATCCGGTTCTATCTCAACTCGATTCAAAAGATTGTATTGAGACTGTGTACATACGAAAGAAGCCAAGCCTTTCTCACCAGAAATCCACAAAGCTTCAACAATTTTCCAAGCCACAAAATTCGAGCAACCTATGTAGCGTACTTTTCCCTGTCGAACCAGATCATCAAGAGTCCGTAATGTCTCGTCGAGCGGAGTGTCTTTATCGTATGTATGTAGTAAATAAAGATCAATATAATCGGTTTCGAGCCGGCGGAGACTAGCTTCTACACCACTCATAATATTTATACGATTCAATCGAGCCGCATTGGGGTTTCCACCAAGTGTTTTGAAGATCTTAGTCGTCAAAACTACGTCTTGTCGACGTGCCTTTAAAACGCGTCCCACAACCTTCTCAGATATTCCTTCTCCATATAATGCTGTATCGATAAAATTACAGCCTCTATCCAATGCATGCTCAATGACTCGGACGCAAACCTCCTCATTTTCTTGGCTGCGAAAAGCGGTTCCTATACATAGGGGCGAAACCAAGACACCGGTATCACCCAGGTTACGATAATCCATTATTTTTGTGACCAGTTAAAATTTGCTTTGTACTCTTTCTTTCCCTGAACACCTATACCGCGAATCCGAAAAAGGCCGCCTCCTCGATAGCTCCGGCGGTATTCATCCCAATCATAACCCACAGGATCTAATTCAGTCCCTGGTTCACAGAGAAAATCGGCTGATGTAAAATATAATTCATCCAGATCATCGCCACCAAACATTACGCTGGAAGTTTGTAATGCAGGTGTTTGAATGCGCCTCTCTTCCTTACCTTCCGGATCGAATCTAATAATACAGCTACCGAACCAGTTAGCACTCCATACGTAACCATCGGCATCCACGTTCATACCGTCCGGGACACCAAGATTACTATCAATTTTCTTAAAAAGCCTTCGATTTGAAAGCTGTGAATTTTCTAAATTGAAATCATAAGCGTAAATCTCTCTAGCCATAGCGTCCGTATAGTACATAGTTTTTAAGTCCGGTGAGAAACCCATCCCATTTGAACAACCAACTCCTTCTTCAATAATAGAGACTGAACCTTCTGGACTGAAGTAATAAAGCTTACCCTTGCGATCTTCAAAATAAGTACCCGCAAATGCACCCCCATTTGGAGTCGCTATCACATCATTAAATGCCAAGACGTCTCCTTCAAATTCTTCAGGGTAGATTCGTTCCCATTCATCATCAGATCTCCAGAGCACCACGCCATTATGAATAAAACATACGTATCCACCATTTTCATTTTGCATGAAACCACCCACATTGAACCCGTTATGGATTAGCGTATTTTGGTCAGTAGAAGGATCAAAAGAAAACATTCGGCCCGTGGCAATATCCGTCCAAATCAACAACCCCTCTTCGGAATTCCACAACGGGCCTTCGCCGACGACGGCAGATTCTTCAGCTACTTTCGTAATTTCCATTTCTCACCTCGACTGTCTCTCTTTTTATATGTTGGTAATCAAATTTACTCAACTCTTTAATCTGCTTATTCGAAGTATATAAAAACTCGCGAGTAACCTCCAATAAATTGTGCAACTCTCTACGGAGTTCACATTTCTGAATACATTCTATTTAGATGAGACGTCCAAAAATCGTGTTCTTGCCTTTGATTTGATCACATACGGTTTTTAACCTAATTCAACATAACCCGATTTAATCTTCCAAGAGACTAATAGAATCCACAAAGTAAATTTGGGATGCAGTAAAACACACTCTTATTTTTTTGCTGTGTCAAGAATATTACGGAAAGACTGTTAATTCTATTGCTCTTCCTTCCTGACTTCTTCCATGATACCCTTATTTTTTAAAAGATTCATAATTTTTTCTATCGTTTTGAAAGACACAATCCCGAATACAATACCCATAATCCCAAAAACGAATCCGAACATTCCAAATATTTCCAAAACAAGCTACTCCTTTTTTGTTTATGGATAGTCATACAACGGCTTGAACTAATAGAGGTGATTTTTACTCATTTACGCGAGCATTTATTAATACGTAATTGGAACTCTGCTACTTATCAGGGTCGTATATATGTAGATCGTTGTCAGGCATTTTAATTCCAAGCAATCGTAGTCTTTGCTCACTCGCTCCCTCAAACACCTGCCACGGCAACTTTTCGCTACTCTCGTAACGTTTAAGCCACCAGTAACCGTAATATAAAAAAATACCTCGCCTCAAACCGTTACTTTGATTACGATCACCCGTATGCCAAATTGCACTATTTATAAAAACCGCATCGCCAGCTTCAGCTTCTAATAAAACTTCATTCGACATACCCTCATTACGAATTTTCGAAGGCGGGAGCTTCTCTCCGAAATGAGATTTAGGTATCACTCGAGTGGGTCCTCGGTCTCTTCCCATATCGTCTAAATATACGATGGTATTAATCGACAAAGGCCGATCACCCGGGAAACTAAAGTCTCTATGCCACGAAAGACCACCAGCCTCTTGACGTGGTCCCTGCCGTAATAAATCATACTGAAGCAATTGCACCTGTCCGCCAAAGATTGCTTTGTGTCTTTCAAGAATTGGTTCATGTTCAATAAAATCGATGAACTCAGTATATTTCAAAAGTTTATGTTGATTAACCTTCGCAGGTTTTTCTGCCTCCCAGACCATATCAAAGGCCAAACGAATTTTTTTCAAATATGAAAAATCTAACGCGTTTTTAACGTGCAAATATCCGTTCTCAAGGAAGAAGGATTTCTCCTTGCAGTTATACATAAAACTACTCCATTTTTTACATATTTCGGAAAATCTTCAATAAGTTATTTTAGTTCTGCTGAAACTTGATAGTATTTTACATAGAGTTCTAACTAAGGACTTAAGTTAAAATAAACAGCATTACGCAAATTTTTCTGACGCTACACTAACCCCCCCGATACAAATCCTGGTCTGTGGCATGAGGAGGATCAGGATAATCGGATATCCGATTTGGAGTACGGCGTATCGGTTGTTGGGGTAGAACAATCTGTTTTTGAGTCTGTGTAAGACGTTCCAACAGTTCATCGGACGGGTAATACGGATGTCGGAAATTCCCCCACGATGCCCCATAGCGAAATACGCATATCCGCCTCTCTCCTTCGTTAATCCGAGTAGCCGAGCCGTGCATAAGTGCATCAACAAAAACTAAAACATCCCCCGCATCCAAAAAGATCTCTTGAGCACCCGGCATACCGTCAGCGCCAGGTAGTTTATCGCCATCTCGACCCATACTATATTTACGTAAATCCGGATGTTCAAAATTTGACTTATGGCTCCCAGGAACAATCATAGTCCCACCGTCACCTGGACCAATATCCGACAAAGCAATAAGCAAATCGACCTGCCCACAAAAAAATTGACCATTAAATTGACGAAATTGAGTGCGTTTTGTCCTTTTATGACCACCGGAATGAATACCTATTGCATCGCCCGGTCCGCGAATACTAGCAAAGTTTTCATCAATAAACAACGGCCCGTGTTTAACATCAAAACCCACCTGTCCACCCACAAAATGTTTTATTTTTTCTATCCAAGATGGATGATCGATCAGTCGCTCAAAAGGTTCGCCCGCCTCATAAATTTGCTGTAAGTTAAAACCCTCTGTTCCAGAATAAGTATGTGCGTGGACAGCCCCTATCCATTCACCATGTCTCAATGGCGGATCTACGTTCAAGAATTTATCGATTATGGCATTGCAATCTTCAATATGTCTATCAGACAAAGCACCCTTTAGAACGATAAATCCATTTAAATCGAAGTAGAATACCTCTTCTTCTGTCGGAATACAAACCACCGAACTTTTGGAATTACTTTCCGTCATTGAACACCCTCCCTTAGGTTTTTAACGTTGTGAGCCTGTATCTCTCAGGCCTTTATCAAACCATATTATTTTTTTAGTATAAACACATAATTATTTTACTCAATTTTAGCCAAAAAAGGATACAAAATCCGATTTTCATATTGGGTATACACTTCAGTAGCAATGGTTCTAAATATTATCATATCCGAGAAAATATGAATCAATCAATTTCAATAAATGATGTTTTAAGTCACTTCGGCATTACTGAAAATACAATTAGTAAAATCCATCAGAGAGAATTGGACGAACAAGGATATACAATATTTCATGACGTAATTGATTCGACATGGCTCAATTTACTACGAAAAAAATTTGAGGAACTTATTGATAGAGAAGGAGAGCAAGCTGGCATAGAGGCAAATCAAATGGAAGGCGTACGGCGCTTAGCAGATTTAACAAACAAAGGAGAAATTTTTGATGCGTTGTATACGCACCCTCTCGTCCTTGGGGCAGCTTATCACGTCATTAAAAGGCCTTTCAAAATTGTATCTCTTAATGGACATGATCCAATGTATAAACAAGGCCAACAAATCCTCCATTCAGATTTTGGCGGCGAGCGCGACGGGATCACATTTCATCAGATTAACTCATTATGGATGTTAGACGACCTCTGCGAAGAAAATGGAGCAACTAGAGTCATTCCTGGAAGCCATCGCTGGTTGAATATGCCTCGAGATCAACTACAGGATCTTCTCGCGCCTCATCCAGATGAGGTTTTCATCACTGCCCCCGCTGGTTCAATGGCCGTGTTTAATGGCCAAATTTGGCATGGCAGTACTAAAAACCGAAACGGCAATCTTCGTCGCGTTTATCACGGAGCTTTTTGTGCAAGGGAGCACAAGCAGCAAACAGACCAACGAACTCACCTAAGACCCGAGACAAAAGCACGCATCGATTTACACGCACAATACATTTTAGACGTTCTGTAAAAAACAAATCGTAGAAAAAATTTATGACATTGATCCTTGCTTCGTTGATACCTATCTTCGGATTCAACGAAGTCTAAACTTTGTTACATCATTTCTTCGCTAAAAATACTACTTCTCAAATGTAAAACAGGAAAACAATAATGTCTCGTCCCAACATACTTTTTATTATGAGCGATGACCATGCAGCTCAAGCAATTTCCGCTTATGGACACGGTATCAACCAGACGCCAAATATTGATCGCCTTGCTTCAAGGGGAGCGCGGTTCGATCATTGCTATGTCACCAATAGCATTTGTACTCCTAGCCGAGCAGCGATTCTCACCGGTACGTATAACCATGTTAACGGAGTAACATCTCTATCCACCGGGTTCAACAATCGAATGCCCCATGTTGCGAAGCACCTCCAACATGAAGGATATCAAACTGCTATCGTCGGTAAGTGGCATCTTCATGAAGGCCCCCAACACTGCCCGACCGGTTTCGACTACTGGTCGATACTACCGGGCCAAGGGGAATACTTCGATCCAGACATGATCGAAAATGGAAATAAAATTACTGAAAAAGGGTACACCACAGAAATTATCACCGACAAAACAGTCAACTGGATAAAGGACCGAAATAAAGATCAGCCTTTCTTTATGATGTGTCATCACAAAGCCCCACACAGATCGTGGGAATACCATCCTAAATATGAAGATTTGTATACGAATGAAATACCTTATCCTGATTCTTTCAACGACGATTACAGCAATCGAGCAAAAGCGGCAAAGGAAGCTCGGATGCGTGTCGAATCTGACATGACCTATCAAGATTTAGATTTAGTACAGCCCTACTATCCGTCAGAAGGCCAAAGATATTCTCTATCTAACCGTCGAACACCGCACATGATGATCCCGTTTCCTGAGTCGGATGACCAATTAAAAAATTTCCATCTAATATGTAGTCGAACGGGAGAAATTTTTACATTCAAAAACCGCGAGGAACTCAAAAAATTTAAATATCAACGCTATATGCAAAAGTATTTACGAACTGTCGCCTCAGTAGACGAAAGCGTCGGCACCCTTTTAGACACACTCGATGAAGAGGGAATCACCGAAGATACAATGGTTATATATACCTCAGATCAAGGCTTCTTTTTAGGTGAACACGGGTGGTTCGATAAGAGGTTTATTTATGAAGAATCTTTTCGTATGCCGTTTTTAATTCAGTTCCCTGGCGTTGTGGAGCCGGGCACAACTGTGGATTCTATGTTGAGCAATGTAGACTTTGCTCCAACCTGGTTAGACTTCGCTGGGGCACCCATCCCAAATTATATGCAAGGAAACAGTATGCGCCAGATATTAGAGGGTAACGAACCCGAAAGTTGGCAAAAAACCGCATATCATCGCTATTGGATGAACCAGGACCACAATCACAATGCATATGCACATTACGGTATTCGAGACCACCGTTACAAACTGATCTATTGGTATAATGAAGCCTGCGATACACCAGGGTCTGAATCACCTGACTTTAAAGAAAAGGACTGGGAACTCTTCGATACTCAGGAAGATCCATTAGAATTGTTTAATTGCTTCAAAGAGAAGGATAAAAGAGATATCGTTGAGAGGATGATTGGATTACTTGACCAAAAAATGGCTGAAATAGGTGATGTTCCCGAGCACATAACAAATGATGTGCTACAAAAACTATAACAGTCCCAGTTAACCATAATTGAGGCAACAAATTGACCATCCGCTTTGCATTTTTTTCAGACACACATCACTTTCCGGACGCGCCCCATAACTTTGGAGCACCGAAGATGCTCACGCGAAGCAAAGAAGTGCTCGATATTTTACCGTCTGTTATAAATGCTGAAAATTTTGATTTTGTTATACACGGAGGCGACATAGTATGTGGTGGATCCTCCTTTAATATTCCAAATAATATCTATACCCGTTCACTAAAAGAAGCCGCTGCAACCTTTGATCAAATTAACACCCCATTTTTTTCGGTTCCCGGAAATCATGACTGCGATCCAAATTCTTGGACTTATGATGAGTATGGTGAATATTTCAACGTGCATTCACCCATTACTATAATTGATGTTGCTCCAAAACTACGTTTAGCTCTCGCTAATATTTTTTTTAACGTTGATGTAAAACAAAACGGATCCGGGGTGTGGACAGAAGAAATGGATAAATCACTACGAGAGACTGCATCTCAATCTCTCCAAGAACATACTGCTATTATCTTAATATTACACAGTTGGGTTATACCGGGTGAAGATGGAAATAACGGCCTCATTTCAAATGCTCAGGAACTATTGCAGACAATAGATGAATGCCCCAGTATATCGATAGTTTTTACAGGACATCGACATATGAATCGTATCAGCGAATACAACGACTGTCTGATAATAAACACCGCCTGTTTAATTGGGTTTCCTTTGGGCTACCGAGAGGTAATACTCTCAGAGAGTGGGAATTTTACTACTCGTTTCCATAGACTGAAACTTCCCGAGCTTATAGAGGACTCGCGCAACCGATCGACAGATATAGAAAATCGTCTTTGGGAAGGAACAATTTACGACAGAGAAAAACAAAGTATCATCTCACGCCTACATAATGTTTGGTCCAAAAAGAAATAAAGTTTTCACCCTATGTTTAAAATGTAATTCACACCAAACAGGTTCTCTTTTTACCTCAACGCAAGATTCTTTAACACTTTACGATTAACAACAAATTTAGGGACCTTCCCGCAATGAACATCTGCCATTGATTGAGCCGCCCAGATGGACATCCGCTCTCTTGCAGCAATCGTTTTTGAGCCAGAATGCGGTAACGCGATCACATTTTCCATTTTTACCAAATCGAGCGAAACGCCGGTAGGTGGCTCAGTCACCTGACAATCTAAACCTGCACCCGCCAATGGGCCTGATCTCAAAGCATCAATTAACGCCCTCTCGTCTATCAAACCACCTCGCGCAGTATTTATCAGATAGCTATCCTCATTCATAGCAAACAGAAAATCCCTATTAACAATACCAGAATTTTCAGTAGTGAGAGGGATATGCAAAGAGATTACATCTGATTCCGATAACAACTGATCCCGGTCCACAGGTTCAGCACCCAAACCAGTAATTCGTGCTGAGTCAACCCAAGGATCACACACCAAAGTACGCATACGAAACCCCAAAGCACGCCTAACCACCTCGGCCCCAATACTTCCGCATCCAACTAAACCCAGCGTCATAGCAGACAAGTCTTCGCCAATAATCACATCGTAGGTTCCCTGTTCCTTGACTGTGCGATCACCGGAAATTATTTGACGAGTTAGCGCAAGAATGAAAGCGAAAACCTGGTCAGCTACTGCATCCGCCATAGCTCCCGGCGTATTGGTAACAACAATGCCGCGGCTAGTACAATATTCCAGATCTATTTTATCGTATCCTACACCATTCCGCGCTATAACCCGTAAATTTCTTGCATTGTCTAACGTCGACTCATTGAGGTTTTCAGAACCGGCCAAAAGCGCTTCTACATCAACTAATTTCTGCCTAGTTTCGTCATCGGGCCAACCTTCACTTGGCATCTCGACAACGACCTCAAAACCTGCTTTTTCCAAAATATCGGTTGCCGGAGAACGACCTTTAAATTCAATATTTACACTCGTAAATGCCTTAGTCATCTACCCTCAAAACCTCGTTTTATCATACTGCCCAAAAGGGGTCGCGATACCGACCTCCTGAGCCAAAGCCTCCAAACCTTCACGATGTGAATCAGAAATAGGGATTCCATCACGAGCGTAATCTTGTTCTCGTTGCCATTCTAAGCCTCCAGGGAGTTCAGCAGTGTCAAAACCTGGAAAAGGCTTCATCGCACGAGCTTCTTCAATAAAACGATCGACTTCACGCTTAAATTGATCGGCAGGCATAAAACAATTGACATCATAGATAGCGATGAATGAACCTTGGTTAGATTCCCATTTAGATTTCGGTGGCATGAACTGTGGCAGATAGATACCTGCTAGCATCCCACCAAATACACGATTCATAGCTCCAATGCCAAGCTCCTTGAAAAAAGCAAAGGGCATACGCTCAAAAAGAGCTTCATCCCAAGGCAACATTGACGCTCCCATATCCACAACTAAGGGGGGTTGCTCGCCAGATGGAAAAGCTACACTGATTGGTGAAGTACAATTTACTCCCTTAATCAAAGAATCGGAAGACATCGGAGATCGATGGGAAGAAACTGCAACAGCAAAACAATCTTCAGCAATAGCCATACGAGTGTATTTCCCCGCTCCACCAAAATGAAAGTGATTCTGAGTCGTAATCGCAGATGTACCAAATTCCTTGGCCTTCTTTATCGCCCAAGTTGTGCCCTCGAAGCAAGGGAAATGTCCAAGGCCACCATCTCCATCATAAACTCGGGTTGTCGGCGTTTCATTAACAACGGTAAGCTTAGGACAAGGATTCACTCTACCCTCACGTATCATATGAATATAATCAATTATTTTGTAACTTCCGTGACTATGGACTCCACGCAAATCAGTCTGGACTAATAAATCAGCCATGCGTTCAGCATGTAATAAGGACATCCCAGCTTCAGTAAACATATCAACTATAAATCGCGAAAGAACTGATGGTGGAATACGGATACCTGTTTCAGGGGGGACATTAGATCCCAAAGTCTCATCTCCTATTAGTATAGTATTCGAATTTTTTATATGATAAAGAGTCGCGATAATACTAACGTGTGACATGTGTGTCAAGACTATATCAATTGCAAATTTACTAAGCATTCCTTTGCTTTATTTCTACTGTAAAAGACCAGAAAGAGAAATTTGATGGTATATGACTTAATTTTACGGGATTCGCACGTTATAGATCCCTCACAGAAATTAGATGAAGTCCTTGATGTAGCAATAAATAATAATCACATAGCAGCAGTCAGCACGTCAATTGAGGAATCCGCATGGCGAGAAATTAATCTGAAAGGTAAAATACTTACGCCTGGTTGGATTGATATTCATGCGCATCTTTATCCGGGTAGTACGACTTGGGGTATACACGCCGATGCTCATTATCTTTCTACAGGAGTAACGACCGCCGTTGATGCAGGCAGTGCTGGTTGGTCTAACTTAGCTGGATACATCGACAACATAGTCATCCCCGGAAGAACTCAGTTTCTTTCATTCGTTCACATCTGTGGAATCGGACTTACTTATGGTCCTCTCCCAGAATTGGCAGATTTACGTTATGCTGATCCAGAGCGGACTGCCTTTATGATAGAGCATTTTGCGAAACATTGTGTTGGAATTAAAGTCCGCCAAGGAAAAGATCAGGTAGGAGATAATGGTGTTGCTCCCTTAAAACAGGCTATAATTGCTGCCGAATTAGCCGATGTACCCATTATGGTGCATATAGGTAAGGGCGTGGCCCTACCTGACATTTTAGAACTCTTGAGGCCCCGCGATATTGTAACTCACTGCTATCAAGGCACTGGCGACGGGATACTCGACAAAGACCTCACGATTTTGCCGCAAGTGTTGAAGGCTCGTTCAGATGGCATTCTATTTGACGTTGGCCATGGAGGCGGAAGCTTCGACTACGGTGTGACAAAAAAAGCACTTGAACATGGTTTTGTATCCGACGTAATTAGTACAGATTTACATGCTCATAGCTGGGACAAACCAGTTGCAAGTATGCCGCATACAGCCTCTAAATTACTCAATTTAGGTGTGAGTATTCAAAGTGTTGTTGCTCAGTGTACAACCAACGCGGCTAAAGCTATCGGTCGGGAAGGTGACATAGGAACATTGAAAATCGGCAGCATAGCTGATCTTACCGCTTTTGAAATAGTCGAAGGAAAATTTGATTTTATAGACGTTCGTGGCCATGTTGAAAGGGGAACACATGCAATTGAAACAAAACTTTGTATTCGTTGCGGCACCGTTTATGAACCCGATGAGCTACGTGCAGAAGCCGAAGAAGATTTAGAAAAAGCTAAATTTCAAAAACATCTGAACAGTAAAAACTGGGCCGCTCTCGGCTGGAACCAGTAACAGGAATAACAATAAGGGAGGGAATCCGTGCAGCAGCATACCGATGATCTGAAAATAGACAACGTCAAACCATTAATACCACCGGCCGTTCTAATGGACGAACTACCTCTTGGGAATAAAGCCTCCGAAACGGTAGTGAATGCCCGAAGCCAAACAGATTCAATCCTACATGGAGACGACGATCGGCTATTGGTAGTCGTGGGTCCGTGTTCCATTCATGACACTGTTGCAGCTCTAGATTATGCAGAGCGATTATGTAAAATATCACAAACTTTCATTGATGAACTTTGTATTGTCATGCGAGTTTACTTTGAAAAACCGCGAACTACGGTAGGGTGGAAGGGGCTCATTAACGATCCAAATTTAGACGACAGTTTCGACATTAATAGCGGATTACGCAAAGCTCGAAACTTACTTCTGGAGCTTGCCAATATGGGCTTGCCCGCAGGAACAGAGTTCTTAGATACTATATCTCCGCAATTTATAGCAGACCTAATCTCCTGGGGTGCTATTGGCGCTAGAACAACGGAAAGCCAAATTCACCGAGAATTAGCTTCTGGTCTTTCGATGCCTGTAGGATTCAAAAATGGCACAAATGGAAATATACAGATCGCTATGGATGCCATAGGAGCAGCATGCCATCCACATCATTTTCTCTCCGTAACAAAACAAGGAATATCTGCAATCGTCACTACTAAAGGTAATTCATCGTGCCACCTCATTCTACGAGGAGGTAACAACGGACCTAACTATGCTGCTAAAGATATCAGTTCATCCGCCAAAAGTCTCCGAGACTCAAATCTCCCACATCACGTTATGATAGACTGTAGTCACGGCAACAGCAACAAGGATCATGCCCAACAACCAGTAGTTGCGTCCGACGTAGCTGAACA
>MDTA01144120.1_pt1 | contig 17268 bp, 15 predicted proteins | sample 811151 | NCBI WGS metagenome assembly MDTA01 (sample SAMN05326648, study PRJNA326480) | marine metagenome | isolation source: seawater | place: Indian Ocean: South | collected 2010
ATTACACAAAAGGGTATTAAAAATACAAGGTTGCCTATGCAATTTACCACCTCTCGAGTTCTTTCAGTGTAAATAGAGCTGTTGAAAATTAAATCTACTCTGACATGCGAATTTTCTATCAACACCACTACACCACCAAACAAGATTATGAAAGAAAATAAGTGCCATTCTAGCTCTTGTAATGCGACTGATCCTGAAGAAAAGATGTATCTCATTATGACGTCGTAACATATTACAATCACTAAAGCTAATGTGGCACACCCAATTAGTGTAGTAAGAATCTTTTTTAACAATCTATTGTCCAATAATTAAATTATTTGTTTTGCGAGCAATTCATATTGTCCAATACTTAATTCTTCAGGTCTAGTTTTCGGATCAATTTGAAAATTCCTTAGGTCCTCTTCTGTAAATAAAGGTTTTAGAGCGTTCACAATAGTCTTTCGACGTTTGTTAAATGCCATTTTAGTTATCTTTTCCAATGCAATATCTAACTTGATATTTGGACTAATGGATTTTGGCGTAATCTCGAGTACAGCTGAACTCACTGCTGGAACTGGGTTAAAGCATTCCGGTGGAACTATTTGCTGGAGAAATACATCTGCTTTTCGCTGTACATTTATGCTCAAGCGACCATAAGCTTTTGAAGAAGGATAGGCAATAATTCGTTTAGCAACTTCATACTGAACCATTACCACTATTTTTTCAAAATAACATGAGCTATTTAAAATTTTTAAAATAATTTGAGTCGATATATTGTATGGAAGATTTCCTACTAAGTACCATTTTTCCTGAGATTGACTCAATGTATTAAAATCAAAAGTAAGTATGTCCTGATTTATAATTTTAAAATTATTTTCTATTTTAAATTTTTCTTCGAGTATCTCTACTAGATGGTGGTCTATTTCGATAGCTATTACTTGAGCGCTGAAATCAAAAAGTTTTTTAGTTAAAACACCAAGGCCAGGTCCAATTTCAAAGGAGAGTTGTTTTTCTTTGCAATTTAGAGAATTTATAATTTTATCAATAACGCTTTTATCTTTTAGAAAATTTTGACCAAATTTTTTTTTTGGGTAATTTACTTTTTTCATTTTAAGTTTTGCGAGATTTGAGCGGCTGTTTTAATTGCTGCTTCGAGGCTAGTTGATCGTGCCATTCCCGTCGCCGCTTTATCAAACGCTGTACCATGATCTACGGACGTTCTAACAATGGGTAATCCTAGGGTGATGTTAACAGCCTCTCCAAATGCGAGTGCTTTGAAAGGTGCTAATCCTTGATCATGATACATTGCGATTACTGCATCATATTTCTTATAATTTTCAAACGCAAAAACTGTATCCGCAGGTATTGGTCCATCCAATTTGAAACCTAATGCTTTCATTCTGGCAATTACGGGCTCGATAATAAAGAACTCTTCGGTTCCGACATGACCATCTTCACCGGCATGCGGGTTAAGCCCACATATTGCAATTCTAGGTGTTTGAATTTTAAATTTATTTCTGAGTTCTTTTTCGGTTATCTTAATAACCGTTTCTACCCTTTCTTTAGTTATTAGTTTCGGAACTAAGGTTAAAGGGATATGTGTTGTCATTATTACAACCCTTAATTCTCCTTGAGCAAGCATCATTACTGGATTTTTTATATTTAATTTTGCGGCTATGTATTCAGTATGACCGGTAAAATCAATACCTGACTTGTTAACAAGCATTTTATTAACAGGACCGGTTACAACCGCTCTTATTTTGCCATTGAGTGCGTGGCTGATAGCATTATCAAGGCATTTTAGTACGTAAGCCGAGTTTTTTTGATTTGGAACTCCCGGTTGGACAGTCGACTCGAGATTAACCGGATGGACAAATAATGTATTATCTTTTAATTGTTGGGGGTTTTTAAGATCTAAAATCTCTTCTATTTTTATTGAATATCCTAAAAGTTTCGCCCTGGTTTCTAACAGTTGCGGATCTGCATAGGCTATTATTTGAGATGATCCATTTTTTTTAGCATAATCAAGTAGCACGTCCGGTCCTACTCCGGCAGGGTCTCCAGGAGTGATTCCGATTGGACGACTATTTTTACAATTCAATGCGGTACTCAACATAAGCTTCATCTCGTATTCGACGAAGCCAACTTTCTTTTCTTTCGTCAATTTTTTGTCTGCGTATTGCACTTCTTGCTTTTTGTCGCTTTACCATAACTGTATCATCGTGCATTCTGCGTTCCAGAACTTGTACAATATGGAGACCGAATTCGGTCTCGAAGGGCTGGCTTATTTCGCCTATTTCTCCAGCCATCATAACTTCTTCAAATTCGGGAACCATTTTCCCCTTTTGAACCCATCCTAGGTCTCCTCCTTCAAGAGCTGAGGTTCGATCATCAGAATTGGTTCGGGCTATAACTGCAAAGTCAGCACCTCCCTCGATTCTTCGTCTTAATTGAAGCAATTTATTTAACGCATCCTCCTTTGTAACTAATTGACTTGGTTTGATAAGTATATGCCTAGCTCTGTGTTGCTGAACTAAAATTTTCCCTGATTTTCTTTGATCTGTAAGTTTAATGATATGAAAACCACTAGAGTTTGTAAAAATAGGAGATACTTCGCCTATGTTCATATAGCTTACCGTATCTGCGAAAAGAGAGGGGATTTCATTTCTCTTTCTCCAACCTAGATCTCCACCATCTAACGCTTTAGGACTATCAGAAAAATTTATCGATACTAAATTGAATTCAGTTCCATCGACCAACTGAGAATGTGCCTCATTTGCTTTTTCTTTGGCCTGCCGAATTTCAGCATCGCTCGCATTGACGGGTAGTGAAACTAGAATATGGCTAATTTTATATTCATCTTTGTCATCGCCGCTTACCGATTGGTTACGTAGATAATTATCGATTTCTGTGGGGGTTACCCTAATTCGTTTGTCGATTTCTTTTTTTCTTAATTTTGCGATTAATATTTCTTCGCGAATTTGCTGCTTGAATGTTTCGGGATCAAAATTTTCGCTTTTCAAAACTTCAAAGAATTCTTCTATTTCCATTTCGTTTCTTTTCGCAATACTCTCGATGGCTCTACTCAGCGTTGCGTCGTCTACGCTTACACCAACTTGATTTGCTACGGCCACTTGCACTTTTTCGAATATTAATCTTTCTAAAACCTGCCTTTGTAAGATAATTCTTGGAGGCATTTTTGCTCCTTGAGCCTGGATCTGCTCTTTGACTCTAAATATTTGTTCTTCTAACTCACTCTCCAATACTACATCTTCTTCTACTACGGCTAGAATTCTGTCTAATTCTTCACCAATACAATTTATTTGAATTAGCAGGATAATTAAAAGGATTAACAGATTAATTTGACGAAAATGGAACATAAAAAACCCCGTATTTGGGCATTATTATATATCGCTTAATAGCTATTACAAGATATTTACTAAGTTGTTTACTCGAATGGATCGACGTAGCCCGGAATCCCGCTTTGAATAAATGACTCTGAACCACCTCGACCAAACCCACCTAAGCCTCTGAAATGAATCTGCATAAAAACAGAATTATCATGAACTCCATCTATATCTTTTAAAAATCTTCGTGCCACAAGTTTTGCCCCCCAACAGCAACTTTCATATTCTATGCCCCCGAAAGTTTCTATTGAATTTGATTGCTCAATAGAATAATTCCACTTTCCAATTAAAGCTATATTTTCTTTCAGCGGAAGTCTGGCGGAGATATCAAGTTGTTCGAGATCTGGTTGTCGATTATTTAGAGCTTTTCTTTGCCTGAAATTTAAATTAATTACAGAGTCAAAATCTGGTTGATATCTCATTGAGAAGTTTGACTTAGATAAGTGGCCCTCATTTGGATCATATTTCAGTGCACCTCTGATCGTTACGTCATCATTTAAAAATAATGACGATTCAAATAGAAATTCAGATAATTCATCCGTAACTTTCAGGTTGTTTAAAGGCGAAACTTTTCTGTTCCTAAAGTGTATAACCTGACCAATACTGAGTCTAAATCTTTCACTTCCTGTTAATGTATCAAGATATCTGTTGGTTAATGTAAAGGCTAACTGATTCGCGTCTCCGACTCGATCGAGGCCGCCAAATCTGTTCGAACGCAATATACTTTGAAAATTTGTTTCGTATTGAGCCGTACCAAAATTAGGTATATGGTCTTGCCGCACATTTGGAACTAGAAGGTAGAAGAGCCTTGGTTCTAACGACTGAATAAAAGACTTGTTTAAAATCTCAGTCTCTCTCTCAATAAATAGTTTTCCGTCAATACTCAGTTTTGGTACCGTGAACGACTCTTTATTATCAAATTGATTAGTTGAATCATCTAGAAAATATTGGTTGTGTTGAAGTTGAAATATAGTGTTTATGTTCCCATAGGGTCTAATCAGATTAAAAGAAAATCTAGGTTGAAAACTAGCCATGTTGCCTGTAACGCTGTTATCTCTATCGTAATTTGAGAAATAGGTTCGGTTTGAAAGGTTTAAACGATTACCGCTTTTTGTAACACGATTGAAAATGTTAAAAGAATGATCAATTCTGGGTAAGTTTTTATACGGTTCAAATCTGCTAGGAATCGATGGATCTAACACTTGATAATTTCTTACATAAACATTCAAAGATTGTTGTCTACCCCGGTATTTAAAATCAACAAATTGCTGAAGATATCTCTGACTAGTTGATGATGTGTCACTGCCGAAGTCTGAAAAATAATCATCATCGGATACAACATTATAGTTTACTTTCAAATGAGCTTTGTTCTGAAAAGCCCATTGCTGGTGATTAAATCTTAATAGGGAACGAGAATCTCCATTTCGAAGATCATCGTCCGCTATGAAGGATCCGGTAATTTGACCTTGATAATCGGCATCTAAATATCTAAATTCTGATGATAATAGCGCACCCCTTTTACTCAATACACGCGGTGTAATTGTTGCGTCTCGGTTGCTAGAGAGATTTATATAATAAGGAATTTGTGAGTCAAACCCAGATTCATTTGAGTTTCCAATTGTAGGTGTGAGAAATCCAGATTTTCTTTCATTACTTATAGGAAATGAAATATATGGGATATAAAACACTGGGATATCTAAAACACTTAGTACCGCATTTGTAGCGGACCCTCTATCTGTGTTGTGATTAAGAGAAATTTTCGATGCATCTAGTCTCCAAATTTCATTGGACTCAGGACACGTGGTGTAAGACGCTTTTAGAAGTTTTGTTCTTTGATTTATTCTATTATTTCTGATTCGGCTAGAAGCACCTCGGCCCATCCCATCAACTGACCAAAAATTTCCGTTTTCAAGCGTTGAAATTTCTTTTCTAGTATCATACGTCGCTCGCTCACCAGCCCATAAAACATTCGCATCCCAAACATGAGCGCGGCCCTCGGCACTAAAAGTTTTTTGATTCTTATCGTATTTAATTAGTTCCGCCGCAATTGCCCTTTCTCCCTGAATAACTTCTACTTCACCGCTAAATTGACTTACCCCTTCTTGGTTGATCATTGTAGTCTCTGCTCTAATCTCATAATTATTGCGATTGGTTTTTCTATTTGAATATTCAGGTTTCTTTGCGATTCGAGCAGGAGGTGGACACATTTTCCATTGGCTATCTGTGGTTGAAGCATCATTCGTTAGTGCGCTTACTTCAATCCCTATAATGAAGAAAAGATTTATCAAAACAATGAATTTTGAAGACTTATTTAGATTGAATTTTAGCATTGTTAATTTTTTAGTTCGTTAGTGAAGCGTGTTCGTAAACTCGATATTTCCATTGTCTTTAAGAATTTTTTCAAGAGCCGAGATCTTTTGCTCTCCTTTTCTCTCTTTGAGTATTGTAAGTTTTTCTTCGATATTTAGTTCTAAAAACTCTGCCACACGGTATGCCGTAAAGATTGAGGAGTTTAAAGCACCCTCAAAGGATTCTGGAAGATCGTGATTAGACAATTCCCTAATTATGTCGTGAAAGTATCTAAAATTTTCCCCGATTGATGTGTCTTCATCCAATATTGTTTTGATCTTTGCAATGCCGAGTCCGTTTTCAGTTGTTGATAATTCTGAGACGCTTACTTTCGATATGCCTTTAACTATTATATTTAGCGTCCCTGATTCTCCATGATCCCAACTGACTATTTCTGCAGTTGTGGCAGTAATACTAGTCTCCATTTGGCCTTCAACACTGACTGGAATGATTGCAAATTTTTTTTTGTTCTTTAAACAGTCAGCAACCATATCCAAATATCGAGCTTCAAAAATTCTCAAGGGAAGAAAACCTTCCGGGAAAAGCACTAATGGCAGTGGAAACACAGCGACCTTCATTGTAATTGTTCCTCTTTTTGTTTTATAAAATCAGAAATGCACTCGATTAATCTATCAACTTGGCCATTCGACATTACTAGGATAATATCTTTTTTGTTCGCGTGTAAGGCTAATTTGGAAGCGACTGCGGTTTGCGAATCAAAATTACCTAGGAATTTATTCGAGCTTTTTGCAAAATCAGCAACCCACTCTAGTGAAGCTACGTCATAAATTAAAAAATTATCAGCGTTTGCCAGTGCATTTTCTAGTGATCTTTGATGTATACCGCTTTTCATAGTATTCGATTTTGGTTCAATAACTATAAATAATTTACTTTCTTTTGAAATATCTTCCCTAAGTGCTTTGATAGTTTTTTTAATTGCAGTTGGATGATGAGCAAAGTCGCTATATATTTTAATTTCATTAACAACTTTGATAAGCTCTAGACGGCGAGATACATTCTTAAATTTTTGCAGAGATTTAGGTATTTTTATTAAATCTACTCCGGATGTTTGACAAGCCAACATGGCCGCTGCAACGTTTGCTGCATTATGCTCTCCCTTTAAAGATTTATCGATACTAATAGATTGGCAATCGTCATAGCGGATTTCAAACGACGATTTACCAGATTCGTATATGAATTGTATGTTAGATTTTTTTGATAAGCCAAATGATTTTATTGTTGACCAGCAACCAAGGTCGACTAAACTAGAAACTGTTTTGTCTTCTTGTGGGACTATAACGACCGCATTTTTTGGCATTGTTCTTATTAGATGATGAAATTGTTTCACTATATCTTGTAGGCTGTCAAAAATATCAGCATGATCATATTCTATGTTATTAATTACTAGGGTCTCTGGCTTATAATGGATAAACTTTGATCTCTTATCAAAAAAAGCCGTATCATATTCATCTCCTTCTATGACAAAATATTCGCTCTGTCCAATTCTAGCTGAGCAACCAAAATTACTCGGTATCCCACCGATCAAGAAGCCTGCGTCTATCCCGTTATCATTAAGAATCCATGCTATCAGACTGGCAACAGTTGTTTTACCATGAGTACCTGTAACCACAATATTTTTTTTATTTTGTAAAATATTATTTGAGATCCAGTCCGGCCCGGAACAATAATTTAAATGATTTTCCAATATGTACTCGATAATAGGGGTGCCTCGTACCATCCCGTTCCCGATTATCACCAAATCAGTATTTCTTGGTGGTTCCTTTTCTTTGGTGCTATCAATTATATTTATGCCGAGCTCATCAAGCTGCTTATCCATGGGAGGAAATATATTTTTATCGCTTCCGGAAACATCATGACCTAACTCTTGTGCCAATTTAGCAACGCCTGCCATAAAAGTTCCCGCTATTCCTAATATATGTATTCGCAACTAGCGTCCTTTTAAAATTATCGCTATTTTTATTTACTGTTCTTGCTGAAACGGTTGTGCACGTAATCGATTAAAATTTGTTTAAATTCATTGGCAATATTTTTACCTTTGAGGGTGCAGTATTTCTTACCCTCTACATAAACTGGGGCTGAAGGTGCTTCCCCGGTTCCTGGCAAGCTGATCCCAACATCAACAAATTTACTTTCTCCTGGTCCATTTACAACGCAACCCATTACTGCAAGTGTCATTTCCTCAACCCCGGGATATACTTTTCTCCAGTTTGGCATTTCCTCCCGAATATATGTTTGGATCTCTGATGCGAGAGATTGAAAAACTGTGCTAGTCGTACGCCCACATCCTGGGCAAGCTGTCACAAGTGGGGTGAAGGATCTTATACCCATTGTTTGAAGCAACTCTTGTGCAACAATTACCTCTTGTGCCCTGTCTCCCTCGGGCTCAGGTGTCAAAGATATACGAATCGTGTCCCCAATTCCTTTTTGGAGTAAAACAGCCAAAGATGCACATGAAGCAACAATACCCTTTGACCCCATGCCAGCTTCTGTTAGACCCAAATGGAGTGGAAACTTACACTCCTGAGCCAATCTTTCGTAGACTTGAATGAGATCTTGAACTTCGCTTACTTTGCATGAAATGATTATCTTATCTTCGCTTAAACCTAGTTCAACTGCTCTGTTTGCACTCGTTTTTGCAGAAAGTATTAGAGCATCATGCATTATCTCTCTAGAGCTTTTTGGCTCTTTCAGCCTAGCGTTTTCGTCCATCAGCTTTGCCATCAGCGCGGGATCAAGGCTGCCCCAATTCACCCCTATTCTTATGGGTTTGTTATATTTGATAGCAATGTCAATCATAGTTGAAAATTGCGCATCCTTTTTCCGTCCGAAACCGACGTTTCCTGGGTTTATTCGATATTTGGCTAGGGCTTGCGCGCAATCAGGATATCTAGATAATAGTTCATGCCCGTTATAATGGAAATCTCCAATAATGGGAACGTGAGTACCGGTACTTTCAAGCATGTCCCTAATTTTGGAAACTTGCTTGGCGGCCTCATTATTGTTCACCGTTATTCGAACAAGTTCTGAACCAGCAGCTGCTAATTTTTGAATTTGTTTGACTGTTCCTATCGCATCCGCGGTGTCGGTATTAGTCATAGACTGGACAACTACAGGAGAAGCGCCTCCTACAGATACTCCTCCTACATTTACCGGCACTGATTTTCTGCGTAGATTTTCGTATGAATCGCTCATAATTAGCCACTAACTCAAAATATTTATTCTAACAAAATTTAGTAGTTTATATACAAATATCTTATTTTTTAAAAATGATTTAACGTTTTTTTAAATTATCTTTATAATAATGGAGGACATACAAAAAAATAATGATAAATGACAGAATTTAATAACAAAACCGAAGAGGAATGGGAGAATGCTTTAGGTCCAGAAGCCTACGTCGTTTGTAGGAAAAAAGGAACCGAACCACCCTTTTCAGGCAAGTATGTGGACTCTAAAGTTTCTGGAACTTATCATTGCGTCTGTTGCGGGCAAGCATTATTTAGCTCTGATGATAAATATGACTCTGGTACCGGTTGGCCTAGTTTTAAAGATGAGATTGTTGGAAGTGGCATTAAAAAAGAAAATGATTTTTCCTATGGTATGTCAAGGACAGAATTAATCTGTGGCAGATGTGAGTCTCATCTCGGTCATCTTTTTAACGATGGTCCGAGTCCCACAGGTTTAAGGTATTGCATTAACTCTCTATCTTTGACTTTAAAGCCTTCAGATTAAAGAATTCTATACTTTTGGTAATGTAACGCCTTTTTGCCCAAAATATTTTCCTTTCCTATCTTTATAAGAAGTCTCGCAAACGACATCTGATTGTAGAAAAATAAATTGCGCAACACCTTCATTTGCATAAACTTTCGCTGGCAAGGGGGTGGTGTTAGAAAATTCTAGGGTTACATGCCCTTCCCATTCTGGTTCAAGGGGGGTAACGTTTACGATAATACCACATCTGGCATAAGTACTTTTTCCTAAACAAATGGTTAACACATCTCTTGGGATCTTGAAGTATTCAATGGTTCGAGCTAAAGCGAATGAGTTTGGAGGAATAAGACAGATATCACTTTTTATTTCTACAAAATTGTTTTCATCGAAGCTTTTTGGATCAACTATCGATGAATTTATATTAGTAAAGACCTTGAATTCATCAGCACATCTTACATCGTAACCATAGCTTGAAACTCCGAAGGATATTGCTTTCTGGTTTTTGGTTGATTTAATCTGTTCGGATTCATAGGGCTGAATCATATTATATGATTCGCACATCTCTTTTATCCATTTGTCACTCTTAATTGACATTATGAATCCTCAACTACTATATTTGGAAATTTTCTACTAAAGTCTTTATTGAGATTAGATATTTTTGCGGTTATTGACCGTGCTATATCGAAATAAGCTTGACTAATTGGAGAATTTTTATCTTCAATAACAATTGGTTTACCACAATCCATACTTTGTCTTAGATTGATATCAATAGGCACAGAACCCAATTCATCAATCGAATATTCAGACGCCATTTTTTTTGCACCTCCTTTGCCAAAAATATTTTCCTCATGCCCACATTTTGGACATATGTGTCCACTCATATTTTCGATCACTCCTAAAACAGGAACTTTAACTTTTTCAAACATTTTTAGTGCTTTCTTTGCATCTAATAAAGCGATGTCTTGGGGTGTGCTTACAATCACTGCGGCTGTTACAGGAATCTTTTGGCATAAAGTAAGGTGAATATCACCTGTCCCTGGTGGTAGGTCAACAATAAGATAATCTAATTCTTTCCAGTTAGTTTCATTTAAAAGCTGTTCTAATGCACCAGTGGCCATAGGACCCCGCCAAATCATAGGTGTATCTTCTTTGATTAAATTTCCAATGGAAATACTTTGAATTCCGTGATTAGTAATTGGCTCCATTTTTTTTCCATCCAGACTATCAGGTTTACCTGTGGCTCCAAGCATTTTAGTTTGACTTGGGCCATAGATATCCGCATCTAAAATCCCCACTTTTCCGCCTTCATGGCTTATTGCACACGCCAAATTAGTGGCTGTAGTAGATTTCCCGACACCTCCTTTCCCCGATGCAATAGCAATGATATTTTTAACTTGCTCTAAAGTTGGGACGCCCCTTTGTGCTGCTCGCGCAGTTATTTTTGAGGTTATATCAATTTTAATAGGGTCCTTAGATATTTTTTCTAGTTCAGTAAAAATAATTTTTCTTAATGTTTCTTCATAACCTGATAATGGAAAACCTAATATTAGGGTAACTTTTACACCTGCTGCCGATTTTTCAATATTTTGAATAGCTCCGATTTCACCTAATGTCTTCCCCGTATAGGGCTCATAAATTCCGCTTAACAATTCTTTAATAGTGTTCTCAGTTTCCAACTTAATTTACCGTAATTTAAATTATTTTTGTATTATATTAATGTTAACATTAGTAGCTATTATTCAGTTAGTAATAATTGAACAAAATAAGGTTTTAACTCGGATAGATTTATATGACTGAACGAAGAATTTTCGTTACTAGTGCGCTTCCATATGCTAATGGAGAGATCCATATTGGCCATCTTGTTGAATACATTCAAGCTGACGTTTGGGTTCGATACCATAAGATGAGAGGCATAAGCTGTAAATTCATTTGCGCTAGTGACGCACATGGGACTCCAATAATGGTTAAGTCTGATAAATTAGGTGTGCAGCCCGAGGTTCTAATTGATAATGTTGCATCTTCCCAATTGAGGGATTTTAATTCATTTAACATAAAATTTGATAATTTTCATAGCACCCATACTCCTGAAAATGAGGAAATCGTAAACGAAATATTTCTTGCTTTAAAAGAGAGTGGTGATATTTATGAATCTGATGTCGAACAATTCTACGACCCGATAAAAAGAATTTTCCTTCCAGATCGATATGTGGTTGGAAATTGTCCTAAATGTGGAGCAGCTGATCAGTATGGCGACGGATGTGATAAATGTGGAGCTTTTTATTCTTCCACCGAGCTCAAAGACCCTAAATCGATTTTATCTGGTTCCACGCCAGAGCTTGCTGTTTCTACGCATGTTTTCTTCAACTTAAAGAAATACGATAAAAAATTAAAAGTTTGGCTAGATGGGTCTAAAATCGATCCTTCTATAAAAAATAAGCTTAACGAATGGTTTGATTCTGGTCTCCAAAACTGGGACATCTCAAGAGATGCGCCATATTTTGGGTTTAAAGTTCCCGGGTACTCTGATAAATACTTTTATGTTTGGTTAGATGCTCCAATTGGTTATTTCGCTAGTCTTAAAAATTATTTGAAAAAAAATAATTTAGAACATGAATACCCTGACTTTGTGCGACAAGATGATTATGCCGAAATGTATCATTTTATAGGTAAAGACATTATGTATTTTCATTCTGTGTTTTGGCCTGCGGTGTTGATGGGTAGTAAGCACAGACTTCCAACCAATATTTTTGTACATGGTTTTCTCACTATAAATGGAGAAAAAATGTCAAAATCCAAAGGCACCTTCATAACAGCCAAAAATTATCTGAAACACCTTGATCCAGAACATTTGAGATTTTATTTTTCTTCTAGATTAAATTCCTCGGCAACCGATATTGATTTAAATTTTGAAGATTATAAGTCCCGGATAAACTCCGATCTTATTGGTAAGTTTATAAATATAGGGAGTCGTTGTAGTAGTTTCATTGAAAAAAAATTTAGAGGAGAGCTATCACAAAATATCATTGATGAAAAGCTTATTACAAAGATTAAAAATGCGAGCAACCAAATTGAAGAACTATACGAAAGTAGGCAATATGCAAAACTTATCCGATTGATCGCAAGTTTGTGTGATGATGTAAATTGTTTTATTGATGAAAACAAACCTTGGCTTTTAGCAAAAGAAGCAGATAAGAGTACGGAACTTCACCAGGTTGTTAGTTTGGGGTTGTTTGCTTTTAGGATGTTAGCAATTTATCTAAACCCTATAATTCCAGATATATCGGGGAAAATAGCTCAATTTTTTAGAGAAGAGCCTTTTGTTTGGGGAGAAATCGATAGTCATCCTTTGGGTTGTAAAGTAAATAATTTTTCGGCTCTTTCGGTTAGAATTGAGGGACAGAACATTCAAAATTTATTCAAAGAGGTGCAAAGCATGGAAAACTCTAGTCTAGAAAATATCGAAAAAGACATGGTGTCCATCGAGGATTTTTTGAAGATAAAACTCAAAGTCGGAAAAATACTTGAAGCCGAGGATATTCCAGATTCAAAAAAACTTTTAAGATTAAAAGTAGATTTAGGGTCTGAACAAAGAACGATTATTGCTGGGATAAAGAGTTCTTATGAACCTGAGAATATTCTGAATCGATATGTTATTTGCGTGTCAAATCTGAAAGCTAGGAAAATGCGTTTTGGCTTATCTGAAGGAATGCTGTTAGGCGCATCTGGAGATGAAGATGACGGTATTTATCTATTGTCTGTAGATGACGGCGCGAAACCAGGTATGGGAGTTAAATAATAAAATTTTTAAATTTTTTGAGTATGCTTTATGTCTAGTATTAGTGTTGATACTTCATTAACCAGTTATATTGATGAGAATAATTGCATAGGGTGTGCAAAATGTACCAAAGCTTGCCCAAACGATGCGATAATAGGCTCAAAAAATCTAATTCACGTTGTCATCGAGCAGTGGTGTGTCTCTTGTGGAGATTGCCTTGCCGTTTGTCCAACTGATTGTATATCAATAGTGACAAAGAGATTTGCTAGTATTGAGCCAGTAGAAAATTTTGCAAAAAAAATTACCCAAAATGCTTGTTATCAAAAAGACGAGAATTACTTCGATATTGAAGAGACTAATAAAAACATTATCCTCGAGGAATTAGAAGTGTTCCTGAATGAAGAAAATAACAATTAAACAGATATTTGAACGTCTAGAGGCGAGAAACCCTAAACCTCAAACAGAATTAATATTCAATAGTCCGTTTCAACTATTAGTTGCGGTAATTCTTTCCGCTCAGACTACTGATAAAGCTGTTAATAAAGTAACACCTGAACTTTTTAAAATAGCACCCTGCGCCTCCTCGCTCGCGAGGCTACCTGTAGAAAAAGTTGAAGGAATAATCAGTGGAATTGGACTTTTTAAAAAAAAAGCTCAGTTTATTGTTGAAACATCTGATTTGTTAATGAAGAGATACGGAGGAGATTTGCCTGCGTCTAGAGAGGAACTGGAGAAATTACCTGGAGTAGGGCAGAAAACTGCTGGAGTTGTTCTGAATATAGTATTTCAGCAAAATGAAATAGCTGTGGATACGCATGTTTTTAGGGTTTCTACACGTTTGGGTTTAGCTGATACTCGCAATATTAAAAAATTAGAAAATCAATTGAACACGATAGTGCCAAATCGTTATAAATTAAATGCTCATAATTTGTTGTTGCTTCATGGTCGTTATATTTGCAAAGCGAAAAGTCCCGGTTGCAGTTCATGTTTTTTGAAAGACTTATGTAATTTTGGGAAGCAGCGTCTTATGATAAACTGACCAAATAAGTTCAATTGTCTTGTAAGAAGTATCCTAATTGGCGGTATTGGTGATGAACCTGAATAAGTTGAGAACTCAATTTTTAAAAAATAAAGTAAGAGTGCTGGTAAGTGTCGCACTTTCTACAGTTTTTCTCTGCCACTCAATTGGAATTATCAATATAGGTATAATTGAAAGACTTGAGTTAATAGCCTATGATTCTCACCTCAAACTCACTGTTCCAAATAAAAAGTCAAATGATATCGTAATTATTGACATTGACGAGCCAAGTTTAACTGCAGAGGGAAGATGGCCTTGGTCGCGAAATAAAATTGCTAAGTTGGTTGAAAATCTTTTTGTAGAATACCAAATTAGCATGTTAGGTTTTGATATTGTTTTTGCTGAACCAGATAGTAGCTCTGGCTTGCCGATTCTAGAGAATTTAGCAGACACCACCTTCAAATCCAGCCAAGAATTCGCAGTAGGTTTAGCCGGGCTGAGAGAAACGTTGAACTACGATAAGATTTTTGCCGAATCAATTGCTCGGTATCCGATAGTGTTAGGGATTTATTTTAATTCTACAGATGTTGATGCTCAAAAAATTGGCGTTTTACCGGAGCCGTTAATGACGGCTGAAGAACTAAAAAGTAGTAAAGATTATGTATTGAAAGCTACTGGGTTTGGTTCAAATTTAAATATTTTTACCGAATCAGCTCTCGGGGCGGGCCATTTCTCACAGCAACCTGATTCTGATGGTGTAGTAAGGCGTCAGCCAATGCTTATTAACTATCAAGGAAATATTTACCCTTCTTTGTCCTTAGAGATGATTAGAAGAATTATGGGTAGTGGCGAGGTGCGGCCCTTGTTTGCTACTTCTGGGGGTGGTTATGATTCCTTGGAAGGTCTGGTAATTGAAGGGTTAAATATTCCTATTGATTTTGAGGGGAAGACGCTAATCCCTTTCAGAGGGGGGCCAGGTAATTTTGATTACGTCTCTGCAACTGACATTTTAAATAAAAATGCGGATGTCTCTTTATTAAAAAATAAGCTGGTTATAGTTGGCACCACAGCTCCCGGTCTATTTGATATGAGAGCGACACCAGTTTCAGAAACGTATCCGGGTGTTGAAATACACGCATCTTTAATTTCCGGGTTATTAAATCAAAGGGGGCTAAAACAACCTGAGTATGTAGTAGGCTATGAGATGATTGTCTTGGTAGTTGCCGGATTTGTGATGACAATAGCTGGCGCTTTACTGAGTCCTTTTCATGCCAGTCTTTTTGGTATTTTGTTGATCGCAAATATTGTTGGGCTATCTCATCTCGGGTGGTCAAATGGCACAGTATTGCCTGTGGCTTCTGGGATACTCATGGTAGTAGCGATTTTTATGCTCAACATGTCTTATGGATATTTTGTGGAGAGTAGGGGTAAAAAATTAATCACCGGACTTTTTGGTCAGTATGTTCCTCCAGAACTTGTTGATGAGATGGCCGAAGCGCCAACTAAATATACTCAGAAAGCAGAGAGTAAAGAACTTACGGTTCTTTTTAGCGATGTAAGAGATTTTACAAGTATTTCTGAGAGTCTTGCTCCTGGTGATCTATCTGATTTGATGAATGAATATTTAACTCCGATGACCAAAGTGATCCATCAATCAAGAGGAACAATAGATAAGTATATGGGTGACGCGATTATGGCTTTTTGGGGAGCACCTCTTGGGGATGATAGGCACGTCAAAAATGCTCTTGTTGCGGCTAAAGAAATGGTTTCGATATTAAGGGACATAAATAAAAGATTTGTGGATAAAGGATGGCCTAAAATTCAGATTGGGATAGGCATTCATACTGGCGAAATGAGTGTAGGCAATATGGGCTCGACGTTTAGGATGGCTTATACAGTTTTGGGAGATAATGTAAACTTGACATCAAGATTAGAAGCGTTGACCAAGCAGTACGGAGTTACCTGCATGGTCAGTGAAGATATTGTGAAGAAAGAGCAGGAAAATTATTTCAGAGAAATTGATCGAGTTCGTGTTAAAGGAAAGGAGAATCCAGTTTCCATTTTCGAATTGATGGATGAAGAAATGGATAAAGAATTATTAGAAAAAGAATTAAAGCTAAATGCACAGGCGCTACAAGCTTATCGCAATTTAGATTGGTCCAACGCTACGCGGCTCTACAGAGAACTCAGTCTGTTGACTGACCGACCCGTTAAATATGAAATTTTTTTAGACAGAATAGAATTTTTTAAATTGACACCTCCCAAAGCAGATTGGGAGGGTGTCTTCGATCATATAGCTAAATAAATTTTACTGTTCTATCAAGTCGATCTTGCCAGCCTTCCCTTTCCATTCGTCGGCGTCCGGCAAGGGGTCTTTCATTTCGTCGATAACTGGCCACTTTTGACTTAAATCAGCATTTATTTTAATAAACTGTTGTTCATCATCTGTAAGATCATCTTCGGATTTTATAGCATCTGCGGGACATTCTGGTTCGCAAAGTGTGCAATCTATACATTCATCAGGGTCAATAACAAGCATATTTGGCCCTTCGTGAAAGCAATCAACTGGGCAGACCTCGACGCAGTCTGTATATTTACATTTTATACAATTCTCTAAAACTACAAACGTCATTCTTATTTCCTTAAAAAATAAAATAATTATTATACTGTTTTGTGAGCTTAAGCCAAATTCTTATTTTATTTATTGTACTCACAAATACCCTTGATTATCTCTATTAAATCTTTAAGATTTTTGTTCTGAGCAATATCTTTGAAATGCTTTGCTAAAAGTTTATTAATAAGATCTATCTTTTCTTTATCGGAAGATTCAAAACTTATTTCTCGAGATACGATCCTTTGCGCATAATCGACCACATTTTGTGGCACTCCGGCTAGTTTTGCTACTTCAAGACCGAAGCTTTTATTGGTCGACCCATTTTTTACATTATGTAAAAACACTATTTTATCATCCATTTTGACCGCGTCTAACTTTATATTTTTAACAGTGGGGA
>MDTA01147861.1_pt1 | contig 17268 bp, 17 predicted proteins | sample 811151 | NCBI WGS metagenome assembly MDTA01 (sample SAMN05326648, study PRJNA326480) | marine metagenome | isolation source: seawater | place: Indian Ocean: South | collected 2010
AAAGCCACCGGGGAGGGCTCCCTCCTCCATGGTGACCACGCGAGGGATGCGTCGCGCCAGAGGATGAATCAAAGCCTGGTCGAGAGGACGCAGGAACCTGGCGTTGATCACCGTGGTTGAGAGTCCGGCTTCTTCGAGCAGCGTTGCGGTGGCAAGAGCTGGAGCGACCATGGCTCCATAGGCAACGATCATCAGATCGTCGCCTTCCCGCAGCAGTTCACCTCGCCCGATCGGCAGAGATTCCCAACCCTCTTCCATCAGAGGCACGCCTTCGCCAGAGCCCCTGGGAATGCGGAGGGCCGTTGGGCCGTCGTGGTTGAGGCAGGTGACGAGCATCTTCTGCAACTCAGCCTCATCCTTCGGAGCCATCACCGTGAAATTGGGGATGGCTCGCATGTAGCTGATGTCGTACTGACCCTGGTGGGTCGGCCCGTCAGCCCCAACGATGCCGGCACGGTCCAGAACGAAGGTCACCGGCAGCTTTTGGATGCCCACATCGTGGATCAACTGGTCGTAGGCCCGCTGCAGGAATGTGCTGTAGATGGCAACGACGGGAAGCAGGCCCTCACAGGCCATGCCCGATGCAAGTGTGACGGCATGTTGCTCCGCAATGCCGACGTCGATGTATTGCTCAGGGATGGCCTTTTGAAGCAGGTCGAGTCCTGTGCCGGTGGCCATGGCCGCCGTGATGCCCACAACCCGACTGTTCTGCTCACAGAGCTTGACGAGGGTCTGGCCAAACACCTTGCTGTAGCTGGGCGGCTTGGGTTTCGACGAAGGGATTGCCTTGCCAGTGTTGAGATCAAAGGCTGACTGGGCGTGGTAGCCGACTTGGTCCGCCTCGGCGTAGGGGTAGCCCTTGCCCTTTTTGGTGACGACATGCACCAGAACGGGGCCACCTTCACGATGGGCGGCCTGGAAGGTGCGCACCATCTCACCGATGTCATGGCCATCAATGGGTCCCATGTAGGTGAATCCCAGTTCCTCGAAGACGGCACCCACCTTGGGAACGGCCAGCCGACGCATGCTTCCCTTCAGACGGTTGAGTTCTGCGGGAAGTTCACCGCCCATGAAGGGCAAGTGACGAACGCTCTCTTCAACACTCCCTGAGAGGAACTGCATCGGCGGACTGAGCCGTGCACGGTTCAAAACATTCGACAGCGCTCCCACGGGAGGGGAGATCGACATGTCGTTGTCGTTCAGCACCACCAGGAACGGTGTATTGGGAAGGTGTCCGGCGTGATTGATGGCCTCGAGAGCCATGCCACCGGTCAGGGCACCATCACCAATGACAGCTACACACTTGAACGACTCACCCCTGTTGTCCCGAGCCACCGCCATGCCCAGAGCAGCGGAAATGGAAGTGCTGGCGTGGCCGGCTCCGAAATGGTCGAACGGACTCTCAGAACGCTTGAGATAACCGGCAACACCATGCTGCTGGCGCAGCGAATCAAACCTGTTGAACCGACCGGTGATCAGCTTGTGCGGGTAAGCCTGATGACCGACATCCCAGATCACACGGTCGTGGTCGAGGTCAAGGGTTTGGTACAGAGCCAGTGTCAGCTCAACAACCCCCAGGCCAGGACCAAGGTGTCCACCACTGGTCGACACCACCTGCAGATGCCGCTCACGAATCTGCCGAGCCACATCCTCGAGCTGAGCCGGGCTGAGTCCGTGCAGCTCATTCGGATGCTTGAGATCTCCGAGATGCATGCACTGCCTGCTCCAATACGAGCAATCTACGGGAACCAACCCGGATGGTGCCTCGATCAAGCCGTTGGAAGAATGGTGGAATGACCGATTACTTGCAGCGGATCCTGCGGGCCCGCGTCTACGACGTGGCACGCGAGACCCCTCTGGATCAAGCCCCAAATCTGAGCCGCCGTCTGAACAACTCGGTATGGCTGAAACGTGAGGATCTGCAGCCGGTCTTCTCCTTCAAGCTGCGTGGGGCCTACAACCGCATGGCCCAGCTCAGCCCACAGGAACTTGAGCGTGGCGTGATCGCCTCGAGTGCCGGAAACCACGCCCAGGGTGTTGCCCTCAGCGCCCAGCGACTGGGCTGTCGGGCCGTGATCGTGATGCCCAGCACCACACCGGAGGTCAAGGTCCGTGCGGTGCGCGCTCTGGGCGGCCACGTGGTGCTGCATGGAGAGACCTATGACGAGTGTTCCGCTGAAGCACAGAGGCGCTGCGAGGCAGAAGGTCTCACCTACATCCATCCCTTTGACGATCCGGAGGTGATCGCAGGCCAGGGAACGATTGGAATGGAGATCATGCGGCAAGCCGAGCAACCGCCGGATGCCATCTACGTGGCCGTCGGTGGAGGTGGCCTGATCGCAGGGATCGCCGCCTACGTGAAACAGCTCTGGCCTGAAACCGAGGTGATCGGTGTTGAACCGCTTGATGCAGATGCATTGACCCGCTCCCTGGAGCAAGGGCAGCGGGTTGAGTTGGAGCAGGTGGGACTGTTCGCCGATGGTGTTGCCGTGAGAAAGGTGGGTGAACACACCTTTGATTTGGCCCAACGGTTCGTTGACCGAATGGTCAGAGTCGACACGGATGCCATCTGCGCCGCGATCAAGGACGTCTTTGAAGACACCCGATCCATCCTGGAACCGGCAGGCGCACTGGCCATTGCTGGCCTCAAGCAGGACGTGGCCGATCGCAACCTTCTCGAGCGCAATCTCGTGGCGGTGGCCTGCGGCGCCAACATGAATTTCGATCGACTGCGGTTCATTGCCGAGCGCGCTGAGCTCGGAGAAGAACGGGAAGCGATGTTGGCCGTTGAGATCCCCGAATCGCCCGGCAGCCTCAGGCGCCTCTGCGAACTGCTGCGGGAGCGAAGCCTCACCGAATTCAGCTACCGCATGACCGACGGCGCTTCGGCCCAGATCTTCATCGGCGTGCAGGTGAAGGATGAGGACGATCGGTCATCCCTGCTGAACCAAATGAGACAGGGGGGCTTTCCCTCCCTTGATCTCAGCGACAACGAATTTGCCAAGGTGCATCTGCGCCACATGGTGGGGGGCCGGCTTCCGTCTTCAGCGAGGACGGCCTGCGCCGGGGAATGCAGGGAGCTGTTGTATCGATTTGAGTTTCCCGAACGTCCTGGAGCCTTGATGAGCTTCGTGAATGCTCTTCACCCCGGCTGGAGCATCAGCATCTTCCACTACAGAAACCACGGAGCCGATGTGGGGCGGATTGTGGTGGGGGTTCTGGTGCCGCAACAGGAGATGGAGGGATGGACCAGATTCCTCAATGCTCTGGGGTATCGCTACTGGGATGAGACAGAGAACCCCGCCTATGGCCTGTTCCTCTGAGTTTCCAGACGGTAACTTGAGTGCTCTTGAGGGTTTGTGATGTCGACTCCATCGCTGCCCACCCGACTCGAGGCGATTCTTTACCTCAAAGGAAGACCTGTCAGTGTCGGGGAGCTCGCCGAACTGGCCGACTCCGATCGACGCGGCGTTGAAGAAGCTCTCGTGGCCTTGACCGCCTCCTACGCCCAGCGGGACAGCGCCCTGGAAATCGTTGAACAGAGCGGTCGCTACGGCCTGCAGCTGAGGCCAGGCATGGGGGATCTGGTCAAAGACCTACTGCCTGTGAATCTCTCCACTGCAACGTTGCGAACCCTTGCCACCATCGCGTTAAAGAAGCGGATCCTCCAAGCCGACCTGGTGGATCTGCGCGGATCGGGAGCCTACGACCACATCAAAGAGCTGGTGGCCCAGGAGTTCATTGAACGCCGTCGTCAGAGCGAAGGCCGCTCCTACTGGCTCACTCTCACCGAAAAATTTCATCGCACCTTTTCGGTGCTTCCGGATCTTGGGGCGACCGATCTGTCGGAAGCTGCATAAAGTCGAAGCAGATCGGCCTCCGTCATGGAATCTCTTCCCGTCACCCTGCTGCAGGTGCTGTCCCAGACCCTGCAGATCTACTCATTGGTGCTGATCGTTCGGGTTCTACTGAGCTGGTTCCCCAACCTTGACTGGGGCAATCCAGTTCTGAGCAGCGTGAGTGCGATCACCGATCCTTACCTGAATGCCTTCCGGGGATTGATCCCACCCCTGGGGGGAATCGACCTGTCCGCCATCCTGGCGTTTCTGGCCCTGAACCTGCTCCAGAGCCTTGTGGGGCAATCAATCAGTGCGTTCTACATGTCAGGTTCAACCTGGTAATTAGTCCAAGTTGATACCGCGTTCCAACGGCAGCAAATCGTCGTCATCGGCATCCACACGGGTCCGAACCGGAGCATTAAAACCACGGGCCCGTGCATTTTTCACCACAAATGGCCCAGGAGTTCCTGCTGGAACAGAAATCCGCAAGGCGAACGGGGACTGACCCGGGTTCACGTCCCCAATGGATCCCACCCGTGTTCTGTTCTGTAGAACAGGTTCTCCACTGGCATCCAGGATCCTGGCGTACACGTCGGTGTCGACGACGCTCTGACGACCTTTGTTCTCAACCTCACCGGTGAGCACATAGCAACTGGCCCCCATTGGCCGACTCAGATCAGGTTGGTTGCCGGGGTCCTGCTCACCGCAGGGATCCAAGCGGATCTCGCTGAGTTGCAATTCAGCGGCATCGCAGGGCAGGGCAAGACCCAGCAGCAAAGGCAGGCTGAACAAAATCGCGAAGAGTCGTCGAAGCATCGGGGGTTCAGCGTTGGTCACCGCTGCCACCGATCCGCCCGCGGGAGGCTCGGCTGGACAGTTTTTGAAGGTTGGCATCTGCCACCTGCTCCAGGTCATAACCGAGTTCACTCGCCAGCTGGGCGACGTACCAGAGCACATCGCCAAGTTCCAACTTGATCGCTTCGCGGGTGTCGGCATCAAAGACCCCCTGACGATCGCGAATCACCTTCTTGACTTTGTCGGCCACCTCACCGGCTTCCCCCGTCAGACCAAGGGTCGGATAGATCGGATTGCAGCCCACATCCGGGTAGGCAGCGGTCTTCCGGGCGGCTTCCTGGTAGGAATTCATCTCCATGGGACCGGTTGGCAAACGCCCGGATGGTAGTTTCCGCAGGGATTTTCAGCTGCGATATGGGCCAGTTCGACCTGAACCGACGCACCAAGATCGTGGCCACCATCGGACCAGCCACCGAAAGTCCTGAGCGCATCAAGGAGCTGGTGCGGGCTGGTGCCACAACGTTCAGGCTGAACTTCTCCCACGGGGACCACAGCGAACACGCCGCACGCATCGCCACGATTCGTCAGGTCTCTGAAGAATTGGGCCAGACCATCGGCATCCTTCAGGATCTTCAAGGTCCCAAAATCAGATTGGGACGATTCGCGGAAGGACCGATCACCCTGGCCAACGGTGATCCGTTCACACTCACCTCAAGGCCGGTGAGCTGCGACAAGACGATCGCAACGGTGACGTACGACAAGTTGGCGGACGAGGTCACTGCCGGTAGTCGGATCCTTCTCGATGACGGCCGTGTCGAGATGAAAGTCGATTCCGTCGATCAAGCCGAACAAACCCTGCACTGCACGGTGACCGTTGGAGGAGTTCTGTCCAACAACAAGGGTGTCAACTTCCCCGACGTTCAGCTCTCCGTGCGCGCCTTGACGGACAAGGACAAGACCGACCTGGCCTTCGGACTCAGCCAGGGGGTGGACTGGGTCGCCCTCAGCTTCGTGCGCAACCCATCCGATATGGAGGAAATCCGTGGGTTGATTCGTGAACATGGCCACGAAACCCCTGTGGTGGCGAAGATCGAAAAATTTGAGGCGATTGATCAGATCGATTCGATCCTCCCGCTCTGTGACGGCGTGATGGTGGCCCGAGGTGACCTGGGGGTGGAAATGCCCGCCGAGGAGGTCCCCCTTCTGCAGAAGGAGCTGATCCAGAAGGCCAACAGCCTGGGCATCCCGATCATCACGGCCACCCAGATGCTGGATTCGATGGCCTCCAGCCCACGGCCGACCCGCGCGGAGGTCAGCGATGTGGCCAACGCCATCCTGGATGGCACCGACGCTGTGATGCTCTCCAACGAGACCGCGGTGGGTGATTTCCCCGTGGAGGCCGTGCAGACGATGGCAACCATCGCCCGTCGCATCGAAAAGTACTATCCCCAACGCTCGATCGACAGCCATCTGCCCAGCACAATCCCCAACGCCTTGAGTGGAGCGGTCAGCACGATTGCCAGCCAACTCAACGCATCAGCAATCGTTCCACTCACCAAAAGCGGGGCGACGGCCCACAACGTCAGCAAGTTCCGTCCTGCGGCACCCATCCTGGCCGTCACACCGGATCGCACCGTTGCCAGCCGTCTTCAGCTGGTGTGGGGGGTCACACCGCTGGTGATTCCGCAGGGGGAACGCACCACGCAGACGTTCCATGCGGCGATGGTGAAGGCCAGAGAGCTGAATCTGCTCAAAGACGGTGATCTTGTGATTCAGACCGCTGGCACCCACGCTGGCGTGTCGGGTTCCACAGACTTGGTCAAAGTCAGCATCGTGAGCAGCGAGGCTGAAGCAACCCTGCTCTGAGCAACAACCAACCATGACCAGGCGCATGCCCGCCACGGAAACGGTGCGGATGGCCCTTTCCACTTTGCGGAGCAATCGTCTCCGCAGTGTTCTCACGATGGTGGGCATCGTCATCGGCAACGCCTCGGTCATCACCTTGGTGGGGGTTGGACGCGGAGCCCAAGGACTTGCCGAAAGTCAGCTCACCAACCTTGGGGCCAATGTTCTGTTTGTTGTACCGGGCAACAACAACACTCGGCGCCAAGGGGTAACCCGACCGAAGACCCTCGTGCTTGAAGACGCACAGGCGATTGCGGACCAGGTCCCCAGCGTCAAACGGGTGGCCCCCCAAATCAACAGCAACCAAGTGGTGCAGGCTGGAGCCCGTAGTTCCACCAGTTCGATCTACGGCGTTACACCGGAGTTCGTTCCTGTTCGCAGTTTCGAGGTGGCCAAAGGCCGCTTCATCAGTGCCCAGGACGAATTAGGTGCCCGTGCAGTGGCGGTTCTCGGCTCAGATCTGCGCACCAAACTGTTTCCCACCGGAACAGCCATCGGCCAACAGGTGCGCATTGGCAATCAGGCGTTCAAGGTTGTCGGTGTGATGGCCCCCAAAGGTGCAGTCTTCGGAAGCAACCAGGACGAAAACGCTTACATCCCGCTGTCAACGATGGTGAGCCGCATCACTGGCCGCGATCCCATCTACGGCGTCAGCCTCACATTCATCAGCGTTGAGGCCAGGGATGACAAGAGCACAAGCGCCGCCAAATTTCAGATCACCAACCTTCTGAGACAGCGTCACCGGATTCTTCGGGACGACGATTTCGCGGTGCGTTCGCAGAAGGATGCCCTCACGATCGTTGGCACGATCACAGGCGGCCTCACCCTGATGCTTGCGGCCATCGGGGGAATTTCCCTGCTGGTGGGTGGCATCGGAATCATGAACATCATGCTGGTCTCGGTGAGCGAGCGAACCGAGGAGATCGGCCTGCGTAAAGCCTTGGGTGCCCGCAGCAGCGATGTGCTCCAACAGTTTCTGGTGGAGTCACTGGTCCTCGCCAGTCTTGGCGGTGCGATCGGCACTTTGGTGGGTTTGGGAACCGTGAGCCTCGTGGCTGCGGTCACCCCTCTCCCTGCGGCAATCGGAGCCACAACGGTGATGGTCACCGTTGGACTCTCAGGATCCATTGGCCTGTTCTTTGGTGTCGTCCCGGCAAGAAGAGCCGCCAAACTTGACCCCATCGTCGCCCTGAGAAGCCTTTGAAAACGCTCCCAGAATCGAGGAGAACTCCTTTACACTAGTTAATGAATTCTTTCAGCTCATGAATCAGCGCTGGCGCCTTCTTGCCCTCTGGCTCCTGCCAATCGGCGTCGTGTTGCTGATTGGTTGGCAGGTGGTCAGCAACGGCGGTATCAACGGACTCAGCCAAGACAACGGCACCACCGTTGCTCCCCGCAATGCTGCGGTAGCCCGCATGAGCTACGGCCGTTTCCTTGACTACGTCGAAGCGGGTCGGGTGACAGCAGTCGATATCTATGACGGCGGTCGCAATGCCGTTGTGGAAGCAGTCGATCCAGACCTCGACAACCGTGTTCAGCGCCTTCGCGTTGATCTGCCTGGTCTTGCTCCAGAACTGATCAACACTCTGAAAACAGAAGGCATCAGCTTTGATATCCATCCTCCGCGTACAGCACCTCCAGCCCTGGGCGTTCTGGGCAATCTGCTCTTCCCACTGCTCTTGATCGGAGCTCTCATCTTCCTGGCCCGCCGGAACAGCAACATGCCAGGCGGTCCTGGTCAGGCCATGCAGTTCGGCAAAAGCAAGGCCCGCTTCATGATGGAAGCCGAGACGGGCGTGATGTTTGACGACGTTGCCGGCGTCACCGAAGCCAAGCAGGAACTGCAGGAAGTGGTCACCTTCCTCAAGCAGCCTGAGCGGTTCACCTCCGTTGGTGCCCAGATTCCCCGTGGTCTCCTGCTGGTAGGTCCTCCCGGCACGGGCAAAACCCTGCTTGCCAAGGCCATCGCTGGAGAAGCAGGTGTGCCTTTCTTCTCCCTCTCAGGTTCAGAGTTTGTGGAGATGTTCGTCGGAGTCGGCGCCAGTCGTGTCCGGGATTTGTTCAAGAAAGCCAAGGAAAACAGCCCTTGCCTGATCTTCATTGACGAGATTGATGCTGTCGGCCGTCAGCGTGGCGCCGGCATCGGTGGTGGAAATGACGAACGTGAACAAACCCTCAACCAGCTGCTCACCGAGATGGACGGCTTCGAGGGCAACAGCGGAATCATCATCATCGCGGCCACCAACCGTCCTGATGTTCTCGACTCGGCCCTGATGCGGCCTGGTCGTTTCGATCGTCAAGTCACGGTCGACGCCCCTGATATCAAGGGACGTCTCTCCATCCTTGAAGTTCATTGCCGCAACAAAAAACTTGAGCAGGAGCTTTCCCTTGAAAGCATTGCCCGCCGTACGCCTGGTTTCACCGGAGCAGACCTGGCCAATCTGATGAACGAAGCGGCCATCCTCACGGCCCGCCGTCGCAAAGAAGCGATTGGCCTGAGCGAGATTGATGATGCCGTCGACCGGATCATCGCCGGCATGGAAGGTCGTCCTCTGACCGACGGTCGCAGCAAGCGTCTGATTGCCTATCACGAGGTCGGCCATGCCCTGATTGGAACCCTGGTCAAGGATCACGACCCTGTTCAGAAAGTCACCCTTGTTCCCCGTGGTCAGGCCCAAGGTCTGACCTGGTTCTCGCCTGACGAGGAGCAGACCCTCGTGACCCGGGCTCAGCTCAAAGCACGAATCATGGGTGCTCTCGGTGGTCGTGCCGCTGAGGACGTTGTATTTGGCCATCAGGAAGTCACCACCGGAGCAGGCGGTGACATTCAGCAAGTCGCCTCCATGGCGCGTCAGATGGTGACCCGTTTCGGCATGAGTGACCTTGGACCCGTAGCTCTTGAGGGTGGCAGCCAGGAGGTCTTCCTTGGCCGCGACCTGATGTCACGCAGTGACGTGTCCGAATCGATTTCTCAGCAAATTGATCTTCAGGTGCGCGCCATGGTGAAACGCTGCTACGACGAGACCGTCGACATCGTTGCTGCCAATCGCGAAGCCATTGATCGCCTTGTGGAACTTCTGATTGAAAAAGAAACCATGGATGGCGACGAATTCAAGGCGGTTGTCGCTGAATTCACAGCTGTACCAGACAAAGACCGCACAGTTGTCACGCTGGATTGAACCATCTAAATGATGGAAATCAAAAGCCCCTGTCATTGAATGACAGGGGCTTTTTATATGTTTGGTCCTTCATCGCTGCCAACGAGAACATTCTCTTGAAACGAACAACAAACTGATTGTGATTCTATCCCCCGCCTCGGACTGTGGCGCTGGAAACATGACGAATCACTTGATAACGAACGGCCAAAGATCTTGGCACCAGAAGATCTATTTTTGATCGTCTCAGAAATGCTGATTCAAAGCAGGTACAACCGTTGGCGTTGGGTTTAATGCTGAATCAATGTCATAGCCCGTGGTGAACAACGTAAAAACCCTCGTCAGATTGAGACGAGGGTATCTTCATTGCTGGACTTTTTTCTTACGCCGACGGCAACGCTCTGAGCAATACACAACATCATCCCAGCAATTCCGCCAAGCTTTGCGCCACTCAAAAGGACGCTTGCAAACTGGACAGATTTTGCTGGGGCGTTGGTTCTTCAAGCCGCTCTTGTTCAATCCACAGCCTGAACGGGGCGCTTATCGATGACGGAATCGATCAAGCCGTAATTCACAGCTTCGGTGGGTGACATGAAGAAGTCACGATCCGTGTCCTGCTGAATTCGATCCAGGGGCTGACCAGTTCGATCAGCAAGCTCTTGATTGAGTCGTTCCTTCAGAAAGAGAATCTCGTCAGCCTGAATGCGTATATCACTGGCTTGTCCCTGAGCACCGCCCAGGGGTTGGTGGATCATGATCCTGGAATGTTGGAGACTGCTGCGCTTGCCCTTCGTGCCAGCGCAGAGAAGGAAGGCGCCCATGCTGGCGGCCAAGCCGACACAAACCGTGTGCACATCTGGTTTGATGTGCTGCATCGTATCGAAAATGCCGAGGCCGTCGTAGACCGAACCCCCAGGGGAGTTGATGTAGAGGTAGATATCTTTCTCAGGGTCCTCAGCTTCAAGGAACAACATTTGAGCAACGATCAGATTGGCGGAGTCACTCGTCACAGCTTCGCCAAGGAAGATGATCCGTTCGCGCAGAAGTCGGGAATAAATGTCAAAGGCCCTTTCCCCCCGGCCGGACTCCTCAATCACAATGGGGATCATCTGAGCTTCAGCGGGGTGGCGTAATCCTAACGGCGACGTCTGCGGCGCTAGGGTTTCGGCCATTCATTCATGGACCGCAACGTTGGCCGAAAGTCAGACCATCGCGGACAGCAAACGGTCGTTTCATCAGTCCTTCCCCCACGTCATCGCTCCGCTGTATCGCCGCCTTGCTGACGAGCTACTGGTGGAGTTGCACCTGCTGAGCCACCAGAGTCGCTTCGAAGCCAATGAGCTGTTTAGCGTTGGTCTCTGCACCGTGTTTGACACCTTCACCAAGGGCTATCGCCCGGAAGCGCAGACGGAATCACTGTTCAGTGCTCTTTGCAGCAGCAACGGTTTCGATGCAGCGAACCTGCGCCAAACCAGCTCAAAACTGATCGATCAAGCCAAGGGCAAAGACCTGGACAGCGTCCAACCATGGCTGTCGTCCCAACGCCTCAAAGACGACGGACACTATTCCCGCTTGATGGCAGTCGGTCTCATGCGCCTGCTGCAGGCGGCTAGAGGTGATGCCAGCAGTCCTGACAACGAGGCCCTGGTTCAACAGTGCAAAGACCTCGCTGATGACCTTGCACTGCCGGCTGATCGCGTGGAAAAAGACCTCGCTCTCTTTGCCTCAAACAGCGAACGGATGGACCAAGCTGTTGAGTTAGTGGAAGAAACCATCGCTGCCGAGAAGCGCAAAAAGGAGCGTCGTTTGGCGGAACAGCAGAAATCAAAGGCTGACGCCTGATTTTTCCCTTCCACAACAGGCCTCTTGCTGGTGGCGTCCAGGCTGTGGGCTTGGGCGCGCCTGGCACTGGCGGGCCTCTGCTGCTGTTGAGGCCACCGGAGACGCCATCACAGGATCTGGCTGATGCTGGTGGCCCACCGCAGCCACCAGGTCCCCGGCGATGGGGACTGGGGAAGATCATTCACCCAGTCGTCGGCAGGCTTGAGCTGGATGTGCTTCGGCATGGTTGGGCGGTGCAATCAATCCAGTGGCATTTGGATGCAGGCCTGGCAGCCAAGTAATGGGCCCCATCCACATTCAAAGAAGCACTGGAGCTGATGTGACAGCTGTGGCCACGAGAACGAATTGAAGTGTTTGTGGCCGACGGTGATGCACCACCGGAGCGATTCGACCACACAGGTACCTTGATAGGACGCTCTGTTTATTGCGATACACACCCAGATTTCTTAAGGAAGGATGGACTTGACCCCAGTCGAAACTGAGGTCAAATCGCAGCTCTCGTCGGACATCGCTCTGTCCGGCTTCCGGGCCCGATTGGCCACCCGGCTTTCCAATAATGGGCAGCATGGATTGCTTGTGTAGTGCCATGGCGAGCACTTTCTAGACATCCACAAATTCACTGCGAGTTCAGCGATTTCTGGTAGGCAAGCGAAGCCACACCCTCGAGCAGTGACCTCGCCGCTCCAGACCTTCGCAAATCAACTGGAGCACCTTTGTCGTAACTCTGGTGTCAACAGGATAAAAGCATCATCTGCTACCACAACCAAACATGAATGTCCTGAATCAATGAAATGGATACCAACACAACGCTCATACTCACAGCAATTGATTATTTTTTGGGCCCAATAACGAGAATCGATCTCGACATGTATTGCATCGAGCGTCAAATCGCTGGCTGTCGATGGAGGCGCGAAATGAGCTTTAAGACTGAGTTCAAAGCTTTAGTCAACGCTCGCAGCAAGGCAATTGAAGCTTTGGCTACATATCGGGTTGTCCATGCAACTTGGGCAAATCGGGTGGTTGCCGAAGTGAATGGACATGAACTGATCAAGAGACAAGCAAAAAGGGGGTAATAGCTGTGCCCAGCACACCATGAAACCTGGCTCATTTTGCTGGGCTTACACGAGGGGGATGGTTCGATTCGAACAACGATTGTTGTTGTTGATCGATGAGGAGACCCGACATCCCCCCAGCCGATGACTGGGTGATCGTCACCACCCGCTGTTCTACGAACTCGAGAAGTGGCTGCATCGAGGGGGTGTTTGCTCCGGTGGATTGCAAAAGCAGGGTCGTGATGTCTCGTGGTTTCGCGGAAGCGACTCAACGCAGATCCACTTGAACTCGTATCCAACCGGGATCGAGTTCTTTCGGCAGAGCTGTCATCTCAAGGTCCAATTGAGATGCGGTCCGAACCGCAGTCGGCCAACCTGATCCAAGCCAGCCAAGGCTGGTCAAGTCAGCAGGTCGGCCTGTGAGTCGAACAAGCTGCTGACCGCGACGCCGGAGGGGGCGATGGCGAAGATTGGGGGATTCGCCGAGGGAGATCAAGAACTCCATTCGTCCCTCGACGATCGGACCAAGGGACCAGCCACCACTGGGATCACCCTGGGGATCAAGCCAAACGCTGACGGCACGGCTGGATGAGGTTCCCTCATTGGTGAGCAAAGGTTGCTCGACACGCTTGAAACCACGTCTCAACAGGGCTGCAGAAACATCCTTGAGACTGCGCTTGATTTGGCCCCTTTGATCAGCTGGAACCATCAACCTGGCTTGAACTGATGCCCGATAACGACCTTCCTCGATGGGTTTCAGATGCATGGCCACAGGAGCATCGAGCAGAACATCACGGAACTCCTGAGAGAGTCCATAGCGGCTGCTGAGCTGCGCATCAATCAAAGGGTTGTTCAACAGAGCTCCCAGCAGCGGCTGCAACGAAACACTGTTCAAATCCAGATACACCTCTGGAGCTAACGACCGGATGGTGGTGGTCCTCAGCGAACCCTTGATGTTGTTGAGTGATGCAAAAGGTCTGGAGGCCACCGGTCCCTCAGCACTCAGGCGATCTCCCTGAAGCACGACGCTCAAGCAACCGTGGGACGCAGTTCCCAATGCAGAGAACAAAGGACCACTGATCGAGGCCAAGCCTGAAGGTTGCCACTGAACAGCTGTGCCGGTGGTTAAGCGCTGCAGACAGTTCCGTTCCAACGACGAGGGTGAGCGCTTCGTGATTGGAGGAAGTTCATGAAAGCTTGAACGATGCAACTCATCCGCAAAGAGGAGATCAAACGTTGATGGCTCTGATGGTTTTGGGAGAGCCAGGACAGGTTGACCGTCATCAAGCCAGATCAACCACCAAAGGGCAGTTCCATGGCGAGACCATCGATCCCGAGCCACCTCAAGTTGGAGACGCTGCCTCCAGATCAGGGGAACCTCTGACGTTGGATCAGCTCGAAAACTCTGAACAAGTCGAGCCCTACGGGAAATCTCGAACAGTTCAGCTTCACCTCGGCTGTTCAGTGATGGCCCTGACCTGAACCTGCAAATCTGAAGGCCAGGGATCACGATCAGCAGCCCTAAGACAAGGGCTGTAGATGGATGACGAAGCAGGTCTCGTCGGATCGACGCGATTAACCCGACGACTTGGTTGGACCCTTGCGGCGGCGACGGTCCTTCCATTCAACGACTGAGAGGTAGATCACCGCGACGCTGACGAAAACAAGAAGCACGGCAGCCGTAACCGCCAGTGTCTGGCTCAGGAAGGGTGCATCTTGAGGCACAGATTCGATCAGAAGTTCAACGTTCCATCACCATTGCGTCCCCAGACGACCATGGCGATGGAGAAACTGAAGATGGCGGCCAAGGACGCCCAACCGAGAGTGAACAACATGCGCTTGACCGCTCGAGTGGTTTGATCCTACCTAGGGTCCAGCACTTTTCGTCCTGTCAGAGGCAACTGTCATGACAAGCTCCAGCCCCGGTTCATCAGCAGTGCTGGAGCGTCAGGAAACGACCCAGCGCTACCCGCAAGCACGTGTCATTGTCCTGGACGACGATGTGAACACCTTCCAACACGTGGTGGAGTGCCTTTGCAAGATCATTCCGGGCATGAGCGAAGACAAAGCCTGGAGCCTTGCCAACCGGATTGATGGTGAGGGGTCGGCTGAGGTCTGGTGTGGCCCACTGGAACAAGCCGAGCTGTACCACCAGCAATTGCAGGCAGAGGGGTTAACGATGGCACCCATCGAACGGTGCTGATTTAGGCAGCTGGCTTGCGGCTGGCCTTGGTGAGCCGAAGCCGATCAGCAACCTGCAGACGCTGCAGTCGCTCATCCATCACAAACCTCACGACGCGTCCAGGGCACAGCGCCAAACCCCGTACTTCCGTCCCATGGACCTCAGCGGTCAGCATTCGAGCCTGAGGACCACAAGCATCTTCCAGAGGTCCACGAATCACGCGGCGCAGAGCGTCGACTGATTTCAGCATCACGGCCCCGGAGCGCTCTCTCTGGCATAGCCAAAGTGGCTAAATTTCACCAGTTCTCAGGTTTTCGTTCAGCTTTGGGCCGGGTTGTCGTTACCCACAGCACCTATGTGGATGGTCTGATCCCATGGCTCAAAGCTCTTGCCCGTGAGACAGCCATTCAGACCATTACTCCTGCGGTCATCAGCAGAGTGCGTGGACGGAGCCCAGAGCTTCAGCTTCGCGTTTCGACGCCGATCCATGGGGGATACAAACTTGTCGCTCGCAAGGGAAACTCAGCTCAGGAAGTGTTTGTGGTGACAACACTGAGCCGGCCTGAGCTGGAACAAGCACTTGCAGATCACCGACCTTGAGCCCGCACGCCTTTCAGAATTCGGCGGCGCGGCAAGCATCTGGATGACTAAGAGCGATGTTTGGATCTGCAGCACAGAGTTTTGCCCAGTCGGAACGCTTAAAACACTGGGGAAGAATGGCGCGGCAGGCTATTTGTGCATCGTCAGGAAGAAAATTAATCTGATGCAGCTTGGGTTCGCTTGAGATGTGGTTGGCCAAGCCTTCTGCAACTAAAAAGACGAACGTGAAAACTGATAGAACAGTCGAGGACACAAGTTACAGCTGATGCTGATGCAATCAAAGCAATTCAGCATTCTGTGTGTCAAAACTCTGTAAATTGACTCGACAAAAAATCTTAGCTATCAAGAAAAGCCCTGAAAACTCAACCCAAGGCCATCTCATGAAGAGTTAAGAATCTGATTTTACTAGCTTAAATTCCAAGAAAAGCGCTTCTGCATCAGCATAATCTTTCTTTTCTCGAAGATAAAAAACCTGAGCTTTCCACCAATCCCAGGTTTCCATTTGAATTAATTCATCCAGTCGTGGATCACGCATCAGAGCAATGCAACCACCAAAAGATTAAGGACAGCAGATCAATTGGCAAGTCGTGTTCACACAACAGTAAGCATCATCGACTACAGAACACACAGCCCTGAATGCCAGGGCCTGAGGTAGGCGACGAAGGCAAAAACCGCAGGGGGTAACCTTTGTGGAACGAATCATTCGTGCATGCCACTCGAAATTGCAATCAAGAAAGGACAACAGGAATTAGAGAAAATGGGCGTTTTCGACGATCTCGAGGAGGCATTGACAGAGTTCAACGAACTCATGAACCGTCGCAACTGGGATCAGAGTGTGACAGCGATCTCACTCACGGATACCAATAAAAATAAATGCTTAGCCCAATATGCACTTCAAGAATTCAACTACTCGGAGAAGCAGTAGCTCGACCCAGAGCAAAAAAGCTGAATGTTCACATCCAGCGGATGAGCACAAGGTTATTTATATCGTCTCACATCAAACATGCAAGAGGAAAGCAATAAACATCTTTAGTTAATTTACTGTTCACCGCCATTCCGTCGTTCATTATCTTCTTTAAATCACCGCTTCGCGTAGAACGTGCAGTCGATATCAACTTGATCGTTGCATCGTCTCAGATGGGGATGTAGCAATTGTCTGCTGTGTAGCCGAGAAACACCAACATTGAGACACCCATAAGCCTGCCAATCAACATTGCTGACCAAACCAATTCTCTGCTGACCCAATTGGAAGCTCAGAATGCAAGCCCAATGATGATTCAGTCAGTGAAGGAAGCTCTTGAAAGGGAGCAAAGGCAATGCCGAGGCATTGCTTACAGACACGCAAGCCGAAAAGATTGACATTCATTATGGAGTTGTTATCTTATTTCTAATCTACTTATCTCACGTTCACCATGGACTTTCCAAAGTGGTTTGCGAATATGTTGAAGCAGAATGCTTGTCCTGAAGAAGAATCGAAGGCGACCATAGTTCCATCTCCTACTTTAGAAGTTGTTCAAAGCACATCAACAAAGGTTATTGATACAACCACAGTCTTCACTGGACCAAAAGGCGGTAAATACCGACTAAATTCTAAAGGTAACAAGGTTTATTTAAGTGCTTAGACTCAAGCACGCAAGCCACTTCATCCAACTGCAGTGTTGGAGTATCTATTTAATTCGTTCCAAATCACGAATCTTAAGTCCTGGGTCAATGTTCTAAACTCGATATAGCGAGTTTTTGATCGCGATAAATCAGCCTTATTTGCTTTTAGCAAAAAACAAAAAGAAAGTCAGAAGGCATGCAATAAAAGATTTACTTTCCTCTATGACCAGAAAATGGGCGGGCTCTACTTCAACAAAGATGGCACGAACAAAGGCTTTGGAGATGGTGGCATGAAT
>MDTA01165068.1_pt1 | contig 17262 bp, 15 predicted proteins | sample 811151 | NCBI WGS metagenome assembly MDTA01 (sample SAMN05326648, study PRJNA326480) | marine metagenome | isolation source: seawater | place: Indian Ocean: South | collected 2010
AAAATCCATCCTGGTGATAACGTAGGTATGGGTAAAGATCATTCGATTTTTTCCTTAATTAAAGGAAAAGTAAAATTTAAAAAATCAAAATTAAACAGAACTTTTGTTTCTGTAATTCCCAATTAAATCTCTATAAATAACTCAAGTTATTTATATTATAGTTATAATGAAATTTTTAGATCAAGCAAAAATATATGTTAAAGCTGGAAACGGGGGTTCAGGTTCAGCGAGTTTCCGTAGAGAAAAATTTATAGAATATGGCGGGCCAGATGGAGGTGATGGAGGAAATGGAGGATCTATAATAATAGAGTCAGACAGGAATTTAAATACTCTAATAGATTTTAGATATGCTCAACACTTTAAGGCGAAACACGGAAAACCTGGAAGTAAAAGAAATAAAACTGGTGCAAATGGGGAGAACTTAATTTTAAAAGTGCCAGTTGGTACACAAATTTATGAAGAAGACAACAATACTTTAATTTATGATTTTACAAAAAATAAAGAGAGGTATCTTGTTGCCTCAGGAGGCAAAGGTGGTTTAGGTAATCTTAGATTTAAAAGCTCTACAAATAGAGCACCAAAAAAAAAGACTAGCGGGAAGCTAGGTGAAGAATTTTGGATATGGTTACAATTAAAGGTAATAGCAGATGTTGGAATAATTGGAAAACCTAATGCAGGAAAATCTAGTTTATTAGCTGCTCTTACAAGAGCTAAACCGAAAATAGCAAATTATCCGTTCACAACTATTAATCCTAATTTAGGAGTAGCGTATTATAACGGTAAGGAAGTAACTTTAGCAGATATTCCTGGCCTTGTAGAGGGAGCACATAAAGGTATCGGTTTAGGGGATAAGTTTCTTCGTCATATAGAAAGATGTAAGGTATTATTACATTTAATTGATTTAACTGAAAATGATTTAGTAAACTCTTACAAAAAAATTAAAACGGAGCTCTTATCATATGATAAAAAGATAGGTGATAAAAAGGAGATTATTTTTTTTAATAAATCCGACTTGCTTGAAAGTAAAGAAATTAATGAAAAATTAGATAAATTTAAAAAAAAATCTAAATCAAGATATGAAATTATTTCAGTTTTTTCACCAAATGATATCCGGAAAGTTAAGAAAATATTAATTAAATATGCTGATTGAAAAATCAAATAAAATAGTTTTGAAACTAGGTTCATCTACAGTAGTTGATGGTAAAGGAAATTTTAAAAAAAAATGGGTTATCTCTTTAATTAAAGATATTCAAAAATATGGAGGTGGAAGAGACTTTGTTATTGTTTCCTCTGGAGCTATAGCTCTCGGGCAGAAATATCTTAAAATTAAAAAAAAAAAGATTAAATTAGAGATGAGTCAAGCTGTTGCAGCTATTGGTCAAATACATTTAGCAGGTGAGTTTCAAAAACTTTTTGACCGTTTTAAAATCAAAACAGGACAAATTTTAATTAGCCCTGATGATACAGAACAAAGAAGAAGAGCCTTAAATGTGAGAAATACATTTAATAATCTTTTTAAATTAAATTCAATTCCTATCGTTAATGAAAACTACACTACAGCAACTGCAGAAATAAAGTATGGAGATAATGATAGGTTAGCAGCTCGAGTAGCTCAAATTATTGGTGCTGATACTTTGATCATTCTATCAGATGTTGATGGTCTTTATGATAAATCAAAAAAAATAGTTCGATTGGTTAATAAAATTGATGAAAAAATTTATTCTTTAATCGATAAAAGAAAAAATTTATATGGATCAGGAGGAATAGCTACTAAAATAGATGCTGCAAAAATTTGTATTAATTCGGGTTGTCATATGTTTTTAGCTAATGGGAAAAAAACTAATCCAATAAAAAAAATGCTAAAAAATAAATTATTCACTCATTTTCTACCTAAGATTTCAAGTTTAGATGCCAAGAAGAAATGGATAATAAGTTCTTTAAACTCTTCAGGTGTAATTTTTGTAGACGAGGGGGCTGCAAAAGCTTTGTCTAGTGGAAAAAGTTTACTAGCAGCAGGTGTTATAAAAATTACTGGTACTTTTAACAAGGGTGAGAATGTATTAATTGTAGACCAAAATCAAAAACAATTAGCTAGAGGTCTTGCTTCATTTAATTCCTCAGAAATAGATAAGATTAAAGGAAAACAAAGTAAAGAAATTGAAAAGATTTTGGGATATCTTAGTAAATCTGAAATCATTCATAAAGATGATATGGTAAAATTGTGATGAAATATTTAGAAAAAATTGGAAAAAACTCTAGGTCTGCTTTCGAAGAATTAAAACAGATTAAACATAAGAAAATTCAAAAAGTATTAGAAGATTATAATCAAAAACTTTTAAAGAATACACAAAATATAATTAGAGAAAACAATAAAGATATTAAGAGTGTAAAGCGTAAACATCTTGTAGACAGACTAGTTTTAAACAAAAAAAGAATTGAAGGAATAAGAAACTCAATTAACGAAATACGTAAGTTTAAAAATCCTATAGGTAATGTAATAGAGAACTGGCAAAGACCTAATAAATTAAGAATAAAGAAAATTACAATTCCAATTGGAGTGGTGGGTGTTATTTATGAAAGCAGGCCAAATGTTACTGCGGATGTTGCAGCATTATGTTTAAAATCTGGTAATTGTTCAATTTTAAGAGGTGGAACCGAAGCATTCAACTCAAATAAACTTTTAGCTAATCTTTTTAGAGAATCCTTAAGAAAAAATAATATTAATAAAAATTGTGTTCAATTTATTGAAAAGAAAAATAGAAAAATTGTAGATAATTTGCTCTCAAAAATGAGCCAATATATAGATGTTATCGTGCCACGTGGTGGAAAAGGATTGGTCGAAAAAGTTCAAAAATTTTCAAATGTTCATGTTATTGGCCATCTTGAAGGTCTTTGTCATATTTACATAGACCAAAGTTCAAAATTAAAAGTAGCAAAAAAAATTATTGTAAATGCTAAAATGCGAAGAACAAGCATATGTGGAGCAGTAGAGACTATTCTTATAGATGAAAAAGCTCTTAAATCGCATGCAAAAGAAATTATTTTTTCACTGATGAAGGCAGGCTGTGAAGTAAGGGTTGATAGAAAGATAAACAAATTATTCAAAAATAAATTAAAGTTAGCCAAAGAAAAAGATTGGAGAACAGAGTATTTAGACTCAATTGTTTCAATTAAAACTGTTAAAAATGTTAAAGAAGGAGTTGATCATATTTTAAAGTATGGGACAATGCATACAGACAGTATAATTTCAAATGACTCTAAAAATACAAAAGTTTTTCTTAAAGGTGTGAATAGTTCAATAGCAATGCATAATGTATCGACACAATTCGCTGATGGTGGAGAATTTGGTTTTGGGGGAGAAATAGGAATTTCGACAAACAAATTACCTCCTAGAGGACCAGTTGGGATTAATCAACTAACGTCTTATAAATATATTGTGTCTGGACCTGGTGTTATAAGAAAATAATACATGTCAAAATTTTCAAGTAATGGAATAGGTATATTTGGTGGGAGTTTTGATCCACCACATTTAGGTCATTTAAAAATTTCAAAAATTGCTCTCAAAAAGCTTAAAATTAAAAAGCTTTATTGGATAATTACAAAGAAAAATCCATTTAAAAAGAAACCTTTTTATTCAATTAAAGCTAGGATAGCTAAAGCAAAAAATATTTCTAAAAATTTAAGTAAAATACAAGTTCTCTTCATAGATAACAAAATCAAATCATCACGTACTATTGATGTAATAAATTATCTTTTAAAAGTAAGGAAAATGAAAAATTTATATCTTATTTTAGGTTCTGATAATTTAATTACTTTTCATAAGTGGACAAGTTGGAAAAAGATAGCTAAACTCGTAAAATTAGTTGTATTTTCAAGAAAAAATTATGATATAAAGGGTAAAAAATCTAAAGTGATAAAATACTTCAAAAAAAATAACCTAATATATATTAAGAATAAGCATATTAATATTTCGTCTACTAATATAAAAAAAAATTTAAAGTTTTAATGAAGGTAACAGATTTAAAAAAAGATGTTGAAAAAATTTTAGATAAACATAAAGCTAAAGACATAACTGCAATTAATTTAAAAAATAAGTCATTTATTGCAGATTATATGATAATTGCTTCAGGTACATCTTCACGGCATCTACAATCTCTTTCTGAAATTTTAGTTGTAGAATTAAAAAAGATTGGTTTCGAAAATTGCCATATAGAGGGAAAAGAGAGTAAAGATTGGAAATTGGTAGATGCTAAAGATATAATTGTTCATATTTTTCATCCTGAAAAGAGAAAATTTTATGATTTAGAAAAAATGTGGTCAGAAGAAATTCCAAAAGAAAAGGCAGCAGTATGAAAAATGTTTTATTTTTTTTAATTATCTTTTTTAGTTTTAATATAAGTAATCTATATTCAAATAATGAGTTATACAATAAAATAGATCTTTTTGGAGAGGTTCTGGAAAAAGTAAAAGATGATTACGTAGATGAAGTTAATCAATCAAAAATGATTGACTCTGCAATTAATGGAGTCTTGCAATCACTTGATCCTTACTCGGCTTATATGAGTCCTGAACTTTTTAAAGAAATGCAAACAGACACTAGAGGTGAATTTGGAGGTCTTGGTATTGAAATAAGTATGGAGGGAGGTGTAGTAAAGGTAATATCGCCCATCGATGATACGCCAGCTGCTAAAGCAGGAATAAAAGCAGGTGATTACATTATAAAGATTAATAATGATCAAGTTCAAGGTAAAACATTAATGGAAGCTGTAAAGTTAATGCGAGGGCCTGTTGGGACGTCAATAAATTTAACAATCAGAAGAAAAAATATAAAGAAACCTTTAGAATTTAAAGTTATAAGAAAAATAATTGAGGTAAAATCTGTTAACGCGGAAATTCTTGGTGAGAAAAAAAATTTAGGATATATACGACTTAAATCATTTAATGAAAATAGTGATAAGCAAATTTTAAGTACAATTAGAAAGTTTGAAAAAAATTCGAAATTAGGTGGATATATATTAGATCTAAGAAATAATCCTGGTGGTTTGTTAACACAAGCAATAAATATTACTGATTTTTTTTTAGACGATGGTGAAATTGTATCAACTAAAGGAAGAAAAAAAACTGAGACTAGAAAATTTTTTGCTAGAAAAGGTGATGAAGTTAAAGGTAAACCTATAATAGTTCTTATAAACAACGGGTCAGCTTCAGCTGCAGAGATATTTGCAGGTGCATTAAAAGATCATAAAAGAGCAATCATTTTAGGAGAAAATTCTTATGGAAAAGGTTCTGTACAGTCAATCATACCATTGGCAAATGGCGGTGGTATGAGGCTTACAATCTCGAAATACTATTTGCCGTCTGGAAGTTCAATATCTGAGGTTGGAGTGACACCTGATATTGTGGTTGAAGAAATTAGTGATGATTTCCAGATAAAATCAAAAAATGATAATCAATTAAATTATGCTCTAAAACTACTTAATTCTTAACTTGTCATGAAAAATATTCTGCCTTTAAGAACTGGAGTTGGAATAATTTTACTAAATAATGAAAATAAGGTTTTTGTTGGTAAGCGAAAAGATAATCCAATAGATAAATGGCAAATGCCTCAGGGCGGTGTAGATAAAGGTGAAAATTTTGAGGAGGCAGTAAAAAGAGAGCTGTTTGAAGAAACAAGTATAAAGAATATTAAAATATTAAAAGAAATTGATGGAATGCTTGAATACGAGTTGCCAAAAAATTTACTAGGAATTATTTGGAAAGGTAGGTTTAGAGGCCAGAAACAAAAGTGGTTTATAGCAAAATTTATTGGAGAGGAAAGTGAAATAGATCTTGAAACAAAGCATCCTGAATTTATTGAATGGAAATGGATATCTATTGACCAATTACCAGATGTTATCGTAGATTTTAAAAAAAAAGTATATTTAAAATTAGTAGAGGAAATTAAGCAATTTTTTCTCTAATTTCTTTTAAAGTATCGATTTTTTGATTTAGAAGATATTTTTCCTTGTCATCTACATTTTCTGTTTCAAGCTTTTTTTCTGAGTCTTGTAAATGTTTATTGATAAAATCTTTATCAATACTTGATAAATCTTTCGCATTTGTGGTCAGTATTACCAGTAAATTATTTTTAAATTCGACTGTTCCCTCTTCCACGTAATATTTTTTTTTGTCTTGTTCTAAAATGATTAGTCCAGGCCTTAAAAAAGTAATTAACGGTATATGATCTTTTAAGATGCCGATTTGTCCTTCATAACAAGGGACGGTGACCTCTGAAGCCTCCGTCTTAATAATAGAACCGTCTGGTGTTATTATTTCAAATACAAAATTTTCAGACATTCTTATTTGTTTTCTTTCGAAAGTTTTTCTGCTTTTTCTACAACCTCTTCAATGCCTCCAACCATATAAAAGGCTGATTCTGGTAAGTGATCATACTCGCCTTTGCAAATAGCGTCGAAACCTTTTATAGTAGAGTCTAAATCTACTAATTTACCTGGAGAGCCTGTAAACACTTCAGCTACAAAAAAGGGTTGGGATAAAAATCTTTGAATTTTCCTCGCTCTAGCAACAGTTAACTTATCCTCTTCTGAAAGTTCATCCATTCCTAAAATAGCAATAATATCCTGTAAAGATTTATAAGCTTGTAAAATTCTTTGAACATCTCTAGCAACCCTATAATGATCTTCACCAACTACTCTTGGATCTAATATTCTTGAGGTTGAGTCTAAAGGATCTACGGCTGGATAAATACCTATCTCAGCAATTTGTCTGGATAAAACAGTTGTTGCGTCTAAGTGTGAAAACGAAGTTGCTGGAGCTGGATCAGTTAAATCATCTGCAGGAACATATATAGCTTGTACAGATGTAATAGATCCTTTGTCAGTCGAAGTTATTCTCTCTTGAAGATTACCCATATCCGTTGCTAATGTTGGCTGGTATCCTACTGCAGAAGGTATTCTGCCTAATAAAGCTGATACCTCTGATCCTGCTTGAGTAAATCTGAAAATATTATCTACGAAAAAAAGTACGTCCTGACCTTCTTTATCTCTAAAATACTCTGCGACGGTTAGTCCAGTCAGTGCAACACGAGCTCTTGCTCCTGGTGGCTCATTCATTTGTCCATAAACTAAAGCGGCTTTTGACCCTTTGCCCTCAGTCTTAATCACGCCAGACTCAATCATTTCATGGTATAGATCGTTACCTTCTCTAGTTCTTTCACCTACACCCGCAAAAACTGAGAAACCACCGTGTGCTTTAGCAATATTGTTTATTAATTCCATAATTGTAACTGTTTTACCAACTCCTGCACCTCCAAATAACCCTATTTTTCCTCCCTTTGCATAAGGGGCTAACAAGTCAATTACTTTTATACCTGTAACTAATTGTTCTGTTTCAGTTGCTTGGTCAACAAATTTTGGAGCAGATCTATGTATAGGCCATTTCTCTTTTGTTTTAACCTCACCTTTTTCATCAATTGAATCTCCAACAACATTAATAATTCTACCTAAAGTCTCTGGACCGACTGGAACACTTATAGGAGAATGAGTATTAATTACTTCGTCACCTCTCTTAAGCCCCTCCGTTGCATCCATAGCTATTGTCCTAACATCATTTTCTCCTAAATGCTGGGCAACTTCTAATATTAATTTATTTCCTGCGTTATTAGCTTCTAAAGCAGTATAAATTTCTGGTAAGTCACTTTCAAAATTGACATCTACAACCGCACCAATGATTTGAGTGATTTTTCCTTTTTTGTTCATAATTATAAACTTTCAGCTCCAGATATTATTTCTATTAATTCTTTTGTAATAGAGGCTTGTCTGCTTCTGTTATAATTAATAGTTAATTTCTCAACTAAATCTCCTGCATTTCTTGTTGCGTTATCCATAGCCGTCATTCTTGATCCTTGTTCACTCGCAGCATTTTCTAAAAAGGCTTTAAAAACTTGAGTTGAAATATTTTTAGGTAACAAGTCTTCTAAAATTTCATCCTCGTCGGGCTCAAATTCATAAGATTGAAGGCTTTCCTCTTTATTATCTGCGGTCTCAAGTTTTGCTGGTATTATTTGTTGCGCTTGAGGGATCTGAGTTATGACATTTTTAAAGTTATTATAAAATATTACACATTTATCAAACTCATTATTGTTAAATAATTTGATAATTTCCTCGCCTATTACTTTTGCTTCATCAAAAGAGATTTGTTTTTTTTCTTTAAAAGTGAACTTTTTTATAATGTATTTTCCGTATTTTCTTTTAATTTGATCCAATCCTTTTGATCCTACAGTAATTATTTTCAAATTTTTACCATCTCCAATAATTCTTTCGAAGTTTGTTTTAGCTAATTTACAAATATTTGTATTGAAGCCTCCACACAGTCCTCTATCAGCAGTTAAAACAACACATAAATAAGTTTTATCTTGCCCTGTTCCCACTAGAAGCTTTGGAGCATTTTCGGTATCTTTAATTGTTTTAGTTAAATTAAGAATTATATTTTGCATTTTTTGACTATATGGTCGTCCCTTTTCAGCATTTTCTTGAGCCTTTCTAAGTTTTGCTGCTGCTACCATTTTCATGGCTTTTGTAATTTTTTGAGTGGATTTCACACTTTTAATTCTTTTTTTTAAATCATCTAAACTTGGCATTAATTGTTACCTTTCTTATAATCTTCAATAATTTGGGTGAGAAGTTTCTCTGTATTCTCATCTAGTTTTCCAGATGTTTGTATTGCATCTATTATTTCTGGTTTTTCAGATTTAATTTTATCAATAATATCCTTTTCAAATTTTTTAATTTTTACTAAATCTACGTCATCTAAATATCCTTTAACTCCAGCAAATACAGATATGACTTGCTCTGAAACAGTCATCGGTGAGTATTGGTCTTGTTTAAGAAGTTCCGTAAGTTTTGCTCCACGATTAAGTAACTGTTGAGTAGAAGCATCTAAATCTGATCCAAATTGAGCGAATGCAGCCATCTCTCTATATTGGGCTAATTCTAATTTGATAGAGCCAGCAACTTTTTTCATAGCTTTTGTTTGTGCTGCAGAACCTACTCTAGAAACAGATAAACCTACGTTAACCGCCGGTCTTATACCTTGATTAAATAATTCAGTTTCTAAAAATATCTGTCCATCAGTAATTGAGATAACATTAGTTGGGATGTAAGCTGATACATCGCCTGCTTGTGTTTCAATGATAGGTAGAGCTGTTAAAGAACCACCTCCGCTTTTATCATTAAGTTTTGCTGCTCGTTCTAATAACCTGCTATGTAAATAAAAAACATCCCCAGGGTACGCTTCTCTGCCTGGAGGTCTCCTCAATAACAAAGACATTTGTCTATAAGCTACTGCTTGTTTTGAAAGGTCGTCATAAACGATTAGAGCATGCATTCCATTGTCTCTAAAATATTCTCCAATAGTACAACCAGTGTAAGGAGCTAAAAATTGTAAAGGTGCAGAGTCTGATGCGGTCGCGGCTATTATTGTTGTATATTTAAGTGCTCCAGCTTCTTCTAAAGTTTTTGTTATCTGGGCAACCGTGGAACGTTTTTGACCTATTGCTACATAAACGCAGTATAATTTTTTCTTTTCATCTGATGACTCATTGATTTTTTTTTGATTAATGATTGCATCTATTGCAACTGCTGTCTTACCTGTTTGTCTATCACCAATAATTAACTCCCTCTGACCTCTACCAATTGGTATTAACGAGTCTATTGACTTTAAACCTGTTTGCATTGGTTCATTAACTGACTGTCTTGGTATAATTCCAGGTGCCTTCACTTCTACTCTTTTTCTATTTTTAGCTGAGAGCGGTCCTTTACCATCTATTGGGTTTCCTAATCCATCAACTACCCTACCTAAAAGTTCTTTTCCAACCGGAACATCCACGATTGCGTTAGTCCTTTTAATTGTGTCACCTTCCTTTATGTTCCTGTCATCTCCAAAAATAACCACACCAACATTGTCATTTTCTAAATTCAAAGCCATTCCTTTTGATCCATCATCAAACTCAACCATTTCTCCAGCTTGAACATTATCTAATCCATAAACACGTGCAATACCGTCTCCCACAGACAAAACTTTTCCGATTTCTGAAACTTCCGCTTTTTCACCAAAATTTTTAATTTGGTCTTTGAGCAATTTAGTTACTTCTGATGGATTAATTGTCATTTTAATTTTCTAACATTGCTTGTTCGTATTTTTTTATTTTGTTTTTAATTGAGGTATCTATCATAAAACTTCCCAGCTGAAGTTTTAAGCCCCCAATTAAATCTTTGTCTAATTTATAATCAAATTTTAATGTTGAACCCATTGCGCTCGATAAATCGTTACTTATTTTTTCAAGTTCGGTTTGAGATAATTCTTTCGACGAAATTAGTGACGCTTTAATTTCTCCTCTTTTTTTTGAACATAATCTTAAAAAACTGTCAAAAATTTTTTTTACAAAAAAAATTCTCCTTTTTTCTATTATTAAAAAAAAGAAATTTTTTAAATTTTTTGAAAACTCAAGTTTATCTGCTAACAAATCAATAAAACTATTTTGAACTTTTAAACTTTTAGATGGATCTTTTATAAAATTATCTATCTCTATGCTTTTATTTAATATCAATAGAAAGTTTTTTATGTCTTTTTCTGCTTTCTCTATTTCGTTTGACTCTTTTACTACTTCAAATAAAGCACGCGAATACCTTTCTGATGTTTCAGTTGAGAAAGATTTATTTGTAATCATTTTTATTGTTAGAACTTAAAGTGAAATAATGTTGAGGTCGTACCATAAGAGTATAACTTGATCAAGTTACCAATTTTGTGTTTAGGCAAAGTTGATGGGATCAACATCAACCGTAAGTTTAATTTTTTATGAGATTTTCAGCCTATTTAGTACTTTTGTAATTTTTTTTTGCATAAAAATCTCATTATTAAACCTAATAAGCAACCTAGTTCTAAAATTATTTTTAATTTTTAATAGAGGAGAGTCTACTGGTCCCAAAACATCAAGATTACTTATTTGTTTTAATTTTATTTTGATCTCTCTGGCTCCTTGTAAGCTTAAGCTTCTGTCTTTCGAAGTTATTATGACTGCGATTAATCTTATAAAAGGAGGTAGATTATTTTTTTTTCGCAACAAAAGTTCACTTTTCAAAAGTTCCTCTGATTTATTTTTTATTAATTCATTAAGAGTCGGGTTATGGGGGTTTAATGTCTGATAAATTATTAAAGACTCTGAGCAGAACCTTCCCGCTCTTCCACTTAATTGATGGTATAATTGAATATTTTTTTCTGTAGAACGTAAATCATATCCTCTTCCAGAAAAATCGGCATCAATAACAACTATACAATTAAGCTTTGGGAAATTGAAACCCTTTGAAATCATTTGAGTTCCAACTAAAATATCGATTTCATTTTTATGAATTTTTTTAAATAAGTTTTTTATTTTATCCTTTTTTTTTAAGTAGTCACTTGAAAATATATGAATTCTTTTATCTGGAAATATTTCTTTGATTTCTTCAAATATTTTTTCTACACCTGGCCCGTACATTATAAATTCACAATTTCCGTCTTTTTTACAATTTGTTTGCAATTTTTTCTCATAAGAACAATGATGGCAAATAGCTTTACCTTTATACTTGTGAAAAGTTAGATATAAGGAACAGTTAGAACAAATTTGTTTATATCCGCACTTTTTACAAATTAAATATGGAGCATAACCCCTTCGATTTATAAAAAAAAGTACTTGATTTTTATTATTTAGGTATTTTTTAACTAAATTTATTGTTTCATTCGCAATTAATTTATTTTTTATTTTATCAATGTTTAAGTTAATTATTTTTGTTTTAGGTAAAGGATTATCGTTAAATCTTTTAAAAATTTTTACATGTCTATATTTTTTATTTTGTATATTCTTAAATGTTTCTATTGAAGGAACAGAAGTAACTAAATGAATAGGAATTTTTTCAAAACTCGCTCTAGCAATAGCCATATCACGTGCATTATAAATTACTCCTTCGTCCTGTTTGTAAGAAGCGTCATGTTCTTCATCAACGATAATAATTCCTAATTTTCTAAAAGGTAGAAGCAATGCAGATCTTGCACCTATTAGTATTTTAATATCATTGCTAATTAATCCTTTCCAAATTATTCTTTTTTGTTTTGGTGTAATTTTAGAATGCCAAATGGCTGGTTCGAAACCAAAAAAATCTTCAAATCGTGATTTAAAGTCATTAGTAAGAAAAATCTCTGGTAATAAAACTAAAGCTTGATTTTTTTTTTCTATAATTTTTTTAATCCTCTCAAAATATACAAGTGTTTTTCCTGAGCCCGTAGTCCCTTGTAATACAGATACACAGAATTTATTACTCTCCTTTTCTAGAAATTTTAGCGCGATTAATTGCTCTTCATTTAAAATAAATTTTTTAGTAGTTGTTTTTTTAGATTTGATTGGATCATCTTTGATCTGAAGAAATTTATCTACATTTCCAATCGCCATTTTTAATACAAGTCCTATTGGAACCATATTATAATTCGAAAACCATTCGATAAAATCGATCAATTTTCTATCAATAGAATAATCAGTAATTTTACTTATATCTTTTATTTTTAAATTTTTAGGCTCAGAAAAATTATTTTTCCATATGACGCCTATTTCCTTTTTTGACCCAAATGGCACTTCCACAAGGTTTCCAACTTTTCCATTCATTTTTGATTTATATGTAAATGGAAAATTAAAAACCTTTGGCAATAAAACTTGTGCTTTCATTTAATAATAGTATTAGAAATTTTTTTAATTAAAAATGAATTGGTCTTTTATCAACAGCTAAAGCTGCTTCTTTAATAGCTTCGGTGTGCGTGGGATGTGCGTGACAAGTTCTAGCTATATCTTCGGCACTTGCCCCAAACTCCATAGCTAAAGCCATTTCTGCAATCATATCACCACAATGTGGTCCAATAATATGTACACCTAAAACTTTATCAGTTTTGCTATCTGCTAATATTTTAACGAATCCCTCGGTAACATTATTAACTTTTGCTCGAGAATTAGCTAAAAAGGGAAATTTTCCAACTTTGTAAGATTTCTTTTCTTCTTTCAATTTTTCCTCAGTTTTTCCAACTGTCGCAACCTCTGGTGAAGTGTAAATTACGCCTGGTATTACATCATAATTTACATGTCCCGCTTGCCCAGCAATAATCTCTGCTGCAGCTATACCTTCCTCTTCAGCCTTATGTGCCAACATTGGTCCTTTTATAACATCCCCAATCGCATAAATATTTTTAATTGTAGTTTGTAATTTCTCATTCACTTCAATCCTTCCTTTATTATCTTTCTTTACTCCGATTTTTGCTAAATTAAGACCTTCTGTGTAGGGTTTTCTACCAACAGAAATTAACACTTTGTCGAATTTCAAAGTTTCCTCTTTGGAGCTTTTAATGTCTGTATAATTTATTGAAACACCCATACTAGTTTTGTCAACTGAATTTACTTTTGAATTCATTTGGAATTTCATGCCTTGTTTAATTAAAATTTTTTTAAACTCATTGGAAATTTCTCTATCCATCCCAGGTGTAATATAATCAAGATATTCAATGACGGTAACTTCTGAACCTAGTCTAGACCAAACAGATCCCATCTCTAAACCTATATAGCCTCCGCCAATAATAGCTAATTTTTTTGGCACTTTATTAAGTGACAAAGCTCCGGTTGATGAGATGATGTTTTTTTCATCAATATCTATACCAGGTAAGGAAGCAACCTCTGATCCCGTAGCAATAACAATATTTTTAGCTCGATAATTTGTTTTTTTATTATTATCATAAACAATTATATCATTTTTAGAAAACAAAACTCCTTTGCCTTTAATGTAGGTCACCTTATTTTTTTTAAATAAAAATTCTACACCTTTTGTGAGGACTTGAATTGATTTATTTTTATTTGACATCATTTTTTCAATATTTAGCTTTATACCGTCAATCTCAATACCTTGTTGATTAAAGTCTTTTTTTGCTTTATGAAAATTCTCAGATAAATTTAATAAGCTTTTTGAAGGAATACAGCCCACATTAAGACAAGTTCCTCCTAAAGATCCTCTAGATTCTATACAAGCAGTCTTTAAACCAAGTTGTGCTGCTCTTATTGCGCAAACATAACCTCCTGGCCCACCACCAATTACAACTAAATCATAATTATCCATTGCTAAATATTCAAGAAGAGTCTTTTTGGTTGTTCCAAAGACTCTTTTACAATTTTTAAAAATGAAACTGCTTCTTTACCATCAATAATTCTGTGATCGTAAGACAAAGCTAAATACATAACAGGTCTAATTTCTATATTGCCATTAACTACTACCGGTCTTTGGACAATGTTATGCATTCCTAATACAGCAGATTGAGGAGGATTTAAAATTGGAGTTGATAACATTGAACCATAAACACCTCCATTAGTGATTGTAAATGTTCCTCCTTGTAAGTCGTCTATTGTAATTTTTCCATCTCTCGCTTTATCACCTAAATTGGAAATATTTTTTTCAATATCGGCAAATGACATCTCGTCTGTTTCTCTAAGAACTGGGACTACCAAACCTCGATCTGTACCTACAGCAATACTTATGTTGTAATAATTTTTGTAAACTATTTCATCTCCTTGTATTTCAGCATTTACTGATGGGAAATTCTTTAATCCAATTACGCTCGCTTTAACGAAAAATGACATAAAACCAAGTTTGACATCATATGTCTCTTTAAATTCATTTTTGTACTCGTTTCGCATTGAAATGACTTCTGTCATATCAACTTCATTAAAGGTAGTGAGCATTGCTGCATTTTCTTGTGCCTCTTTTAATCTTTTAGCTATAGTAAGACGTAACCTCGTCATTTTAATTCTTTCCTCTGGTCCAAATTTAAGTTTTCTTTCTGATGGAGACGGTTTAGAACCCATTAAATTCATAATATCTTCTTTTAAAATAGTTCCGTGTTTTCCAGTACCATGAACTTCACCCAAATCTACTTTAGCTTCCTTCGCCATTTTTCTCGCAGCAGGAGAAACGGATTTTTCACTTTTAGAAGTGCGCTTAGTTTTGATTACCTTTTCTGACTCAACAATATCATTTAAAATTAATGCTTCTTCTTGTTCTTCGCGAAGTTTTAATGGTTCTTCCTCTAATTTTAATGGTTCATCTTCTTTTTCAAATATTCGAGGCTCTTGTTTTAAACTACTTTTAATCTCTTTTTTTAAATTATTTTTCTTAGGAGGTGAATATTTTTTAACTTCTTTTATATTATTTGAATTCTCTTTTGTTGCTCCATTAATCATACCAAGTAATGCCCCTACATTAACTGTCTCTCCTTCCTTTACGGATATTTGTTCTAATATTCCATTGGAAGGTGCTGGGACTTCTACGTTTACTTTATCTGTTTCTAATTCAACTATTGGTTCATCCGCAGAAACCTTTTCTCCTTGGTTCTTTAGCCATTTAGATACTGTTGCCTCCGTTACTGATTCTCCTAGAGTTGGAACTATAATTTTATCTGACATTACTTTATAAGTACCTTTTCTAATATTTCTTTTTGTTGTGCAAGATGTTTATTTAGATTTCCAGTCGCAGTTGAAGAGGATGCTTTCCTACCTATATAAGAAACCTTATCTTTATTGAATCCTATTATTTCAAGGGTTCTATCTATATAATTTCGTACAGTATTCCAAGCTCCCATATTTTTAGGCTCTTCCTGGCACCAAACAAATTTAGATTTTTTGTATTTTTTTAAAAGATTAGCTAAAGTCTTAGCTGGGAAAGGATATAATTGTTCTATACGAATAATGACAACATTATTTATCTTTAAATTTTCTCTTGCCTCAATTAAATCATAATAAATTTTTCCAGAGCACATCACAACTTTTTTAATATCTTTATGGTTTTGAGGTTTTATTAATCCACTTGTTTTAGAATACGCATCATCGTCGAGAACTCTGTGAAAAGAATTATTTTTTGTGAATTCACTTAAATTTGAAATACATCTTTTATGCCTTAATAACGATTTTGGTGTCATTATTACCAGTGGTTTTCTAAACTCTCTATGCATTTGTCTTCTTAAGGCATGAAAATAATTAGCTGGTGTTGTACAATTTACTATTTGCATATTTTCACCCGCACATAGTTGCAAAAATCGTTCAAGTCTCGCTGATGAATGTTCTGGACCCTGGCCTTCATACCCGTGAGGCAAAAGCATAACTAATCCACTTGCTCTTCCCCATTTTGACTCTCCAGACGAAATGAACTGATCTATTATTACTTGAGCTCCATTTGCAAAATCTCCAAATTGAGCTTCCCATAATACTAAAGTTTCTGGTTCGGATAATGAGTATCCAAATTCAAAACCAAGAACAGCGAATTCAGATAATAAGCTATCAATTATTTCAAATTTTTTTTGTTTCGCACTTATATTATTTAATGGAATATATCTTTCGTGGTTGTCTTGATTTCTTAGAACTGCATGTCTTTGGCTAAATGTACCACGTCCTGAGTCTTGACCTGCAAGTCTTACAGAAAATCCCTCTGTCAAAAGAGTAGCAAATGCTAGACTTTCAGCTGTAGACCAATCTAAAGGTTTAGTATTTTCAAATATTTGAAGTTTTAAATCAAAAATTTTTTTCAAAGTTTTATGAACTTTAAAATTATTAGGTAATGTTGAAATTTTTTTACCTATTTCCAATAATTTTTTTTTATCTACACCACTTACTCCTCTTTTATCTTTACCTAGGCCGGGTTTAAACCTTGACCAGGCTCCTTCAAACCATTTTAGTTCAGATTTATATGATTTAGATTTTTCTAGCTCACTCTCTAAGAAATTTTTGAATGTATCTTTTTGTTTAATGATCTTATCTTGAGTCGTTAAACCTTCTTCGCTTAACTTTTTTCCATAAATATTTAAAGTTGTAGGATGATACTTTATTTTTTTGTACATCAGTGGTTGAGTAAAAGAGGGTTCATCACCTTCATTATGTCCATATCTTCTATAACAAACCATATCTATGACAACGTCTCTGTTAAATTTTTGCCTATACTCAGTTGCAATCTTTGCGCAATGAACAACGGCCTCAGGATTGTCAGCGTTGACGTGAAAAATTGGAGCCTGTGCAATTTTAGCCACGTCTGAAGGATAAGGTGAAGATCTTGCGAATCTAGGAGCAGTGGTAAAACCAATTTGATTATTAACAATTATATGTATTGTTCCCCCTATATTGTGTCCTGGTAGACCAGACATTGCAAAACACTCAGC
>MDTA01166321.1_pt1 | contig 17262 bp, 15 predicted proteins | sample 811151 | NCBI WGS metagenome assembly MDTA01 (sample SAMN05326648, study PRJNA326480) | marine metagenome | isolation source: seawater | place: Indian Ocean: South | collected 2010
TCCTCCGGAATCTGGAGACCCCCTTGATCCATGTTCAGCTCAATATCGCGCCCGTAACCTGTCTGACCTTTTAAAGAAGTCTCCAAGTAGGGGTGAGACCTTCTTCGAGTTCGAAGGTTTAAGAAAGACCCCCCGCGTTGAATTTAGGTCAGACTTTAACCACGGAGGATCGGACCTCAATATTGACGAGATCTTTGGCGAACCACAAGAAGATGACTTTAGGGAAGATCTAATATTCCCTCGCCACACAATAAAACAAGCAAACATAACAGCAAACCGCGAACTTATATTAATCAATAATTACGCTTTTGATAGATCCTCCCCGCTTGACACTATTCAGCGCAGGGAGGATAATCGATTCGTACCCATCGCGCCTAGGGCGGCTTTGCCTCCTGTGAATTTAATACCGCAAAACAAAGCAAGAGAGAAAGCTGACCCCTTTCGGTTTGTCTCCGGACGAGTCTGGTGTTTCCGCGAAGGAGAAGAGACCATGGTTTCTGCGGACCCATTGCAACAGAATCCGTTCGGTGCTTTGGACGGTACCGCCGGCGCTGAAGCCAACGCGTCACTTGGGATACCATTTCACTGGTCAATTCCAGCTAATCTGGAGAGATTTAACGGAAACGTTTCAGTTTCCCAGCTGCAAATTCAGTTTGATTCATCAATGTGTTCTCTTTTGACAAACCAGTTTGATGATTTTGACGGCAGCTACGAGAAGTTCTTAGATGTCTATATGCGCGGCGCTTCGAGTGAACATTACGATGGCTCAAAGCACTCTCGCTATTCTCTAGGGTTGTTACCTACCAGGCTAAACGTCTATGTAGACCAGGTCTTCTCCGCTGAGGCGCCATTCTTTGAGCAAGAGATGGACATCATGAACGTCTCCCAGTTCACGAATGTGAGTATAAGTGCAAAAGTGCACAATTACGAAGAAGAGGATAGAGTCTACAAGGGCCTGCCAGCAGAATATAGTAAGCCAAGCATTTATAGGGTCTATAACGATACTGTTCTAAATGGGGCACTAACAGCTTGCCCCAAAAAAGATAAGATACAAAAATTTCCCTGCTCGAAAGTTTCGTTGTTTGATGAAATCAACAAAACATTTAAAGACACTTTCGACAAATATGTGTCAATTTCTATCAACACACAACAAGCACTTAAAATAGCCTCTTTTCTTCATGAAGAGAAGATGGATAAATATATATTAGAAATGGTCACCGGCTGGGTACCCCCTGCGCGAGCCCGACCAACGACTAGCGAGGGCAAAACCAGGCAATCTTTCTTTCCCGGCATGGTTCCTGGCGCCTTTAATGATATATTTACAGAAGTTATTGACGAATCAGTGTGGAATCCTTGGGGTGATGGTTATCAAGAGACCCTTTTTAGACCAGAGGCATCTCAAAACGATAGGTTCATAAACGATGTAACAAGAAGAACCTGGACCGGTATCGATGCGTTGTTTTCAATGGAGGGAATATTATCACATTCCTTCAAAAACAAACTTAGACAATACCCGCTACATATTGATAGATACGACAGGAACTACCCCGAAGGAAGTCACAGGTTAATAAAGTTTTGGGACTCAATAAGCTCTCAGATTTTTATGGCAAGGACAGATTCTTTTGTTCAAACAGAGTCACTAAACAGGACTCTAGGTGACATACTAAACGGCGAAAAAGCATATTCAGAAATAGTGGGATATAAGATATGCAAATATCGGTATGGCCCAAAGGGAGTGATTGAGGAGCCAATACAGGAATTTTATGTCATGGACTCTGATTCGATCACAACAATAGATTTTATAGATACGCAGGTTCTTTGCGGTAGCAAATATCTATACAGGATATTTTCTTTGAATTTTGTTCTAGCGTCAGCATACACTCTGGTTAACAAAGGTAAATTGTTGTTAGAAGGTAAAACCTTGCAGACGTTACAGACCGCGGATTTTGCAACTCGGCCAATAGCTTATATAATCGAAGCGCCGTTTTTTGAACAGGAAGTAACTGTATCGGAAGCGCCCCCAATGGCACCAACTGTTAGTTTTTTGCCTTATGAGGGTGACGATGAGCACATAAGAATTCTGATTGAGGCCTCCACCGGCCAATCTTTAGAATCGCCAGTTATGTTATTAGGCGCCGATAAGACATTAATGAAGAAAATGATGAGTTCAAACAACCCAGATTCAGAAAGCAGAATACTGTATAGTGCGGATAACAACCCCACGCACTTCCAAGTATTTAGGGTAGATGAAGAACCACAGACCGGCTTAGAGCTTCAGGATATTTTCGGTGACAATTCAGAAAATAATCCACTTGGACAAAAGATGATGAACCTGAAAGGTGAAAATTATGCCAAAATAGTAGAATCCCAAGGAAGAAACGCGTTCGTTTCAGATGTGCTGAAAAGGAATAAATACTATTATTATATATTCCGAGCCATTGACGCAGCCGGCATTTCGAACCCAACTAATTACTTCAAAGTTAGATTGGTTAGTTATGAAAATGGTATCTTTCTTGAGGTCGAGTCAATTGAGTTGCATTCGGAAGACGAGCCGGCAACAGTTAATTTTGAGAGATTTATAGAAATTAAACCAAGTAAACACCAGGAAGCACTCTGGTTTGGGAACAATGTTGATTATGAAGATAGGAATTTTTATCGAACCGTCCCGGACAAATTTGATCTAGGCCACGTACGCGGAAACTCTGTTTGGGGTCGCAGATTCAAACTAAGAATAAAATCTCTTAGCTCTAAAAAGAGTGTTGATATAAATTTTAGATTCTCTAAAAAGTTTCATTTCCCTCCCCCCAAGGTCAATCCTAGGGGCAGGGGAGTCAAACCTTGTCCTCCTGATAACGGAGTACTGAGCTCGAACGATGGAGTAATAGAGGTGATGAGGAGATCTAAACCTAAACCCATAGACTCGAAGAAGTCTGCAGGCTTAGGCTCGGTAGTCTTAGCCGGCCAGCATTACAGGGCCAGATTACCATTTGGTACCGGCGCGCGCATGGTATTTCCTTCTTCTAGTTCAGAAGAAAATTCAGATTCTTCGTCTTCTTACGTTGATTATGACAATGTTGGCAATTATGTTAAGCCTTGGTTTATGGGCAAATAGTAGAAGGTTGTTTAAAAACAATTATAAACTAGGTAAAATGTGTTAATAATTACTATTTATTTTAGTATTTTTGCACGAAGGAGAGTGAAATGGCTTTTTTAGATAATTCCGGTGATATCATATTGGACGCAGTATTAACTGACGCTGGTCGACAACGAATGGCTAGAGGGGAGTTTAAGATTGTAAAGTATGCGTTTGGAGACGAAGAGATAAATTATGAATTATTTAATGAATCTCACCCTAGTGGCTCTGCTTTTGCTGACCTTGAAATAATGCAGACACCAATACTTGAGGCGTTCACCAACAACACATCGCTGATGAAATCTAAGCTTATAACCATCAACAGAAACAATATTTTGCATATGCCAATTTTTAGAATAAACCCCGTAGCTCTGGAGAGTAAAACATCTATAAGTGATGTCAATCAGGGTTTTCTAGTTACAGCCGGAAGAAAAACAACCACTCTAGAGGGCTCTAACGCCGCAGTCAACCCCGGCCCGGGCTGGTTTTATGGAGACGCAGCAAACACGCTAGATAGGGCTATCTGCATAGACCAGGGCCTTGACACCAATAACAATCCTCCTATTACTGCTCACATGCCAGACGATCTTATTGAGACTGCATTTTTAATACGAGCCGACCACAGACTATTGAGATTGTCGGGTTATGTCGACGCCGGCCCAAGGTTAACACAACTCAGGCACAGCTTTGTCGACGATGACGGCATCGCATCTTATTACGTTTCATCGACAGAAGGCCACGTCAAGGGGCCCAGAACAGGAACAAGAAGAAACTTAGACACCAGAGACAATGACGAAGCAAAGCTTTTCGAGGTCTTCAACGGGCCAGTTGGACAGAGATTGATGCTCGTGCCATCGACCTCGATACACATACAAAGTGATTCTTCACTGTTCGACGAACTTGGAAGCACAGTATCATCAGGCACTTTAGCCTTCAGGGGCTATATGTTGACTGACTATAAATATATAGACACTCTTATTAACGTGGTCGGAGTCACAACTGGATATTCTATAGATATTCCAATCAGAATAGTGAAAATAGTGAGTGGTGGATACGTATCAGGCACCTCATAAGATTAGGAGATAAAAATGGCACAAGGAACTTTTTTCAAGCGCTTTACAGACAGCGACAAAACAACAACCAGGACCCTGCTACACGAAGCAATACCAATTACGGGTACCCTGGTATCAGGCACTTATAATCCCGTAAATGACACCGGAAATGGCGCGGCTTTCGACGCAAGTCAGAAAACACATTCTCATGGCATGTTTATTTCTTTTTATGATTATCCGTATCTATCATCCTCAGCTAATCATATATTTGATGTCTCTTGCGGTGTAGCTCCGTCTGTACCATCTAGTTCGGCAGGCTTTCAGGGCAGTTTTACCGGGTCTCTGCAGATGTACAACCAGATAACAAATCAGAGAAATAAAAAAGTAAACATGTACAACCAGATGGCAACGATTCTTGTTGGGCATGACACTAGCGGCTCAATAAGATATTTTGACAGAGATGGTGATTTATCCCAGGGTGACAAAATTTTGGATCCGATATTTGTCTCTTTCTCTCGGCTCTTGACCAAGGACGAAATAAAGAAAGGCTCATTTGAGATGACTGTTGGCACGGCTGAAGCATGGAACGCCCCGTTTACAAAGGCGGTTTCAATCAAGGACACCGGCGCCGACAGCAACTATAAGATAAACTCTCCTGCTGGGGAATACGGTATATTATATGCATCAGAGTACAGAGGCGACTCAATACACGCAGATGCTACGGGATCAAACTTGCGCGTCGGCCTACTTTATTATCAGGCTGGCATCGCTGTTTTAGATTCAAGTGCTATTTTCAGGCAAAATACCCATCCTTCAGGTTCTGAGCCTGCCGGGCGTGATGTTTCAAGAGACGGCATATTAAACAACACCTCTCCTCAGTGGACCCCGGAGACAATCGACTCGGTCGCAACTCCAGATATTAGTACAACAATATTTAGCGGCAGCATGGACCAACTAGCCGGCGGATTCCGCAGGAGAATAGAGAATATATCATTCAATAATACTACGGAACTTTATTCGACGGTTTATTTCGCCAGGGCTCACCATAACGAGTTTAATTATAGTGCGAATTCAACTTATCTGAGCGAAAGTAAAGTAAGGGTAAAGGGCAATTCAATCACTCGTCCACCTCGCGCATATATAACTACTGTAGGGCTGTATGCCGCAGACAACGAACTTTTAGCGGTCGCGAAGTTGTCTGAACCATTAAGAAAAGATCCCTCAACTGAAACCACGCTGAGGGTGCGTTTGGATTACTAAAATGTACAAAAAATTTAGAAATGATGATATCATTTACAATACTATTGTTTCTAAACCTGAATATGAGTTCTTTGTGCATAATGGTGAGGTAATAATCAACAACCAGGTTTCTCAAAATGGGGACTTTTCCAATACAATAGACCACGTACCGCAAGGGCACATTTCACTATACAATATAAATGTCAACCGGCCGGCCGACTCAATGGTATACCCTTTTATTACAAAAGACGGAGCCAGGACGGCATTCAGGACAGTTACAACATCTACGTTCCAAGACACATCACAGTTTCAATTTGGCGACATTTTAACTCAAGACTATCCCCTGAGTGCAAGTATCAACAGGATCTTCTTAAACTCAGGTACAGCAATCCCGGTATGGGAAGACTCCGAATTGACATCCAAGCCAGCGTATAACAAGAAATATATAAGAGCTTTAAGCTCTCTTATTGATGGTGGTCTGACGCCTAGCAAGCATTTCGATTATCGGCAATTCGAGGAAAAGAAAGTAAATATGCTATGCGTACCTTCTATTTTTTATGGTTCATCAATTTCAAAAGGATCAATACAGTTGTCGTATTATGTTTCAGGGACATTGACAGCACGCTTAAGTGATACCAAAAAGAACGGAGAACTAATACAGACTCATGGTCCTTCCTCCGGTTCCGTCGCCGGTATTGTTTTGTACGAGCAGGGCCTCTTTCTGATGACTGGGTCGTGGAATCTTCATGACACTTACCAGGATAGTTATTTTTCAGGCGGAGGCACAGACTCTCCCAGTTGGCTATCCTTTGGAACAGGCCTGCCAGAAATCGGCGACCCGGTAGGCAACGGCCTAGCCGTATCTTCCTCTTATTCTGTGAAGTTTAGCGGCACAAATAAAATACCCACCCTGACTATGTTCGCACACTCAGAGCAGATGGAAAACAACTACTCTCACAATCCAACGTTCATAGATTTTGACAACAAGGTCAGTTCTAAACTTGACAAATATACATATACCGAAGCTCCAGGTCTAATAAAGAACATAAAAAAATCAGATTTTTCTCAACATATGGAAAAGTTCGAAAATATAACCTATATCTCAAAAATAGGCATCTATGACAAAGACAAGAATCTGATCGCGATTGCTAAATTGGCCAACCCGGTAAAAAAGAAAGAAAATAGAGATTACACCTTTAAGCTTAGACTAGATTTCTAAGAAAATGGACACAAAAGAAACATATAGTTTATTATCAGCCAGAATCTCCTTTCTAAAAAAAGATATAAAAATTTCAAAAGCAATAATAGATAGGACAACTCCAATTTTTCATGAGGAATTTATGAGATCGATGGGTTACCTGACTGACGACCAAAAAAAGGAAAAGAAGCAAAAAACAATACAGCTCGAAAGCTCCTCAGAGGAGTACAAACAGCAACTATCAGAGCCATGTGACCTCGCACCAAAAGAGAAAAAGAATCCGAAACTCAAAGGAATATTTAAAAAAATAGCACAAGCAATTCACCCGGATAAGATGCTGGATAAACCTGAGTTTGAAAAAAAATATAAAAAGGACCTATACGATCATGCTATAATTGCCTTAGATAAGGATGATTATTATACCCTCTGTGAGATATCAGAAGAATTAGGTCTGCCACCGATAGAGCACACGCCAGAAATGGTAGAATCAATGAGAGGCGTTGTTAAAAAACTAGAAGAAGAACAAAAAGCCATCAAGGGATCAATAGTCTGGTCCTGGTACACCACTTCAGAAGAAAATAAACCAGCTGTTATGGAGAAATATGTCGAATACTATAAGAAAAGGCGAAATAATCCTGGGCCTTGACATTTCCACGTCGATAACTGGCGCGACAATAATATATAATGGTAGAATAGTTGAAAGCTGCTTTTGGGATACGAGAAATAAAAAGAAATTCCCGTCACTTTACAGCAAAGCAGACAAGATTAGAGAAAACCTAGCAAAATTTCAGGAAAAATACCATATATCCGAAATTTTTATTGAGCAATCTCTCCATTCTTTCCGTTCAGGGTTTTCATCAGCACAAACCCTTTCGACGCTGTCCCGTTTTAACGGTATAGTATCTTGGTTATGTTATAAATTATTCAATGTGGAGCCCGTCATGATTGCGGCAACCTCTGCTCGCAAGCAAGCTGGGGTGTCCATTAAGCGCGGAGACAACGCAAAACAAAAAGTAGTTCAGTTTATTGTTGACAATTACCCTGAAATTAAGATATCATATACAAGACATGGAAATCCAAAACCAGGGATGTATGATATGTGTGACAGCATAATAGTCGCACTCGCGGGGTATAAAATTGTCTCAGAAACTAGCAATTCTTAAGAAAGCTTTTGGCAATTATTGGTCAAATGGATCAGAACACCTGTTTCATTGTCCGAAGTGCAAACACCATAAGCGCAAACTATCAGTAAATATTGAGAAAAACTGTTTTAAGTGTTGGGTTTGCGACTATTCAGGAAAAAAGATCTCAAAACTGTTGAAATTCTATTCCAGTGAGCACTACAATGCCTGGCGCCAGGAGGATAACAGCCTAGATTTGGAAAAGTATGATCTAATCTTCGAATCAAAAGAAGAGGTCGTTGTCAAGGCACCCTTGGGTTTGCCCAAAGAATTTCAAACGCTCACAGGTACGCAGAAAAAAGCCCAGATCGAGCCTTTGAGCTATCTCAAAGATCGTGGCTTAAGCAAACTAGACATCTTAAAGTGGAAAGTAGGTTTTTGCAACACAGGAGAATACGCTAAGAGGATAGTAATACCATCATTCGATCGCTACGGTTATTTGAATTATTTTATAGCAAGATCATACAGGGACGATTGGGCCAAATACAAGAATCCCAAAGTTAACAAAGACATCATATTCAATGATATAAATATTGACTGGCAGAGCGACGTCGTGTTAGTTGAGGGGGTCTTCGATGCAATGAAATGTGACAATGCTATTCCAATTCTTGGATCGACACTAAGAGAGAACTCAAAGCTCTTTCAGAAAATTTGCAGAAAAAGACCAAAAGTTTATTTGGCTCTGGACGCTGATGCTCGCGAGAAGCAACTTTTGGTTGCTAAGAGGCTTAAGGAACACGGATTAGTCGTAAGGTCAGTGAACATACACCCTTATTTAGATGTTGGCGACATGCCGCATTCGGAATTTGAAAATAGAAAACAAAAAGCGTCAGTTGTTTCAGAAATGGACTATTTACAATATAAACTTGACTTTTAGGAGATAAAAATGGAGATTACAAAGAGAAATCTAAAAAAAATAATAAAAGAAGAAATGGAATCCCTCTCAAGAGACGGTGATTTTTTTGCAATCACGGAGGCAGAGAGAGAAGTGTTCAATATAATTCTAGAGAAGATGAGTGCAGAACAACTTAGGTCTATGGGTTTAAGAAAAATTTAGTTGACAAGCTTTTAGCATTTTGATATACTAAATAAAAAACTCATGGAGGATAGATGAGATTTGCGCATATTGCGGATACCCACATTCGTAATCTAAAATACCACTTTGAATATAAAGAAGTTTTTAAACAGCTTTACAAGTCCCTAAAAAAAGAAAAGGTCGATTACATCATTCACTGCGGCGATATCGCCCACACAAAAACACAAATCTCTCCAGAATTTGTAGACTTGTGTAGAGACTTTTTCGAGAACTTGGCAAAAATAGCCCCAACTTATATAATTTTGGGCAACCATGATGGCAATCTGAGGAACGATTCGCGACAAGACGCTTTAACGCCGATTGTTAAGGCGATAAATAACAAGAACCTCACACTCTTAAAGGCATCTGGTGAAACCAGACTAAATGATAATTTTTGTTTGAATGTATTGTCTGTTTTCGACGAAGAAAACTGGACGAAACCAACTGATCCTACGTGTGTCAATATCGCCCTGTACCATGGAGCAATTGACAAATCGAAGACAGATAGTGATTGGACACTCGGAGGCGACCACAGCATTGAAATTTTTGATGATTTTGATTTCGGCTTTCTTGGCGACATACATAAGACTCAAAAACTGGACAAAGAGGGTAGGATCTGGTACGCTGGTTCGACTGTGCAACAGAATTTTGGGGAATCCCTAGACAAGGGCTACCTACTGTGGGATATCGAAAGCAGAGAAGAATTTTGCAACAAACTTATTACGTTTGAGAATCCGAAGCCTTTTATCACCATAAGACTGACAGAAAAAGGGGACTTGCCAAAATCTAAAATTCCAGAGGGCGCTAGAGTCAGAGTGGTATCAGAGTCCAATGTCTCACTAGACAAAGTGAGAAAGGCAATAGAGGTAGTCAAGTACAGGTCAAATCCAGAGTCTGTGACTTACCTAAACCGGGCCGCCGGCCAAAAAATAAAGGTCGCCGCGCCCGAAGGCATTAAGAAACAGGATCTTAGAGACATCAAAACCCAAGAACAATTAATGGCAGAGTATCTGAACGAGTTCGAAGCCACAGAAGAGGTACTGCAGAAGGTGTACGACCTTAACAAGAAGTACAACAAGCAAATAGAGGAGAAAGAAGAGGTATTCAGAAATATAAATTGGTCTCTTTTGAGTTTAGAGTGGGACAACCTGTTTAACTACGGAGAAGGAAATTCCATCGATTTCACTAAGCTAGAGGGGATTGTAGGTATTTTTGGGAAGAATTATTCTGGCAAGTCTTCAATCGTAGATACGCTGCTGTATTCGATGTACAACTCGACTTCCAAATCTATAAGAAAGAACCTAAATATCATAAACCAAAACCGCCCTTCATGCCGTGCCATCGCCCGCATCAAAGTTGATGATGAGGAATTTGTTGTTGAGAGGTCTTCTAAAAAATATAAAAAGAGACTAAAGGGCGTTGAAACACAAGAAGCAAGTACAGATTTAGAGTTTTATAAAGTCGATCAACTGGACAGCCAAACCAGCTTAAATGGCACCAGTAGGCAGGATACTGACTCGAATGTTAGAAAACATTTTGGCACAATTCAGGATTTCTTATTAACTTCAATGGCTAGTCAGCTTGACTCTCTTTCCTTTATAAATGAAGGTTCTACCCGAAGGAAAGAGTATTTAGCAAAATTTTTAGATTTAGAAATCTTTGACAAGAAGTTTAAAATAGCAAAAGAAGAGTCCTCGGCAACCAAAATAGCTCTCAGTCGCATGGAAGGCATTGACTTCGACGCACAAATTAAGTCTATAAAAAAAGAGATAACAAAAAGCGAACTAAGCGTAGAGCACAATAAGGCTCTCTGTAAATCAATGAGGGAAGAATCAGAGACATTGGTTTCTAGTTTGGCAGAAATTTCAGAAAAAATAAATTCTGTTCCTGCCGAGATTATTGATCCGGTCTTAACTCAGCGCGATATCGCAGAAAAAGAGAGAAATATTTTAAAAAAGACCTCGGAAAAAACAGAAGCTCAGAAAACTCTAAAAGATAACGAAGAGAAATATGAGAAAATCGATGATTTCCTATCTGATTTCGAAATAGATTCCTACCTCAAGAGAAAGGAAGAGATAGATAAGAAAAGTAGTGACCTTAATGCTTTCTTGTTGGAGATGAAAATCCTGTCAGACAAAAAGCATGATTACACGAGAAAGCAGGATCTACTATCAGATGTACCCTGCGGTTCAGAATATCCGTCATGCAAATTTATTAAAGACGCACACCAAACATCGGAATTAATTCAGGTAGTAGATAGGGAGATGGCAAAAAATTCAAGTCTGATTAATCAGGTCGGTATTGAGTTGCAGTCACTGGACAAAATCAAGACTGAGAAGCATCTTGAAAAGTACAACAAATTATCAGAAAAAAGATCAGCGCTTGCTAACTCTATTGCCTCTTGTAAGTTGACAATCGAGAGGGCAGACAATTACTTGTTCAAAGAACAGGTTGAGCTTGAGGAGCTAAAAAAGAAGAATATTTCCTATATGAAAAATAGAGAAGCTATTGAAAACCTCAAGAGCCTCATGGAGGCGCGCCACATCATGCAGGAAGACTTGGAAAACAAAAAGCGGGAAATTTGCAACTGCGAGGAAAAGATTGTAAAACTGCACCAAAGGCACGGATCGCTACAACAGAAACTTAACCATGTTAAAGAGAAATTGACCGAGAAAACACAGCTAGAGCAAAATTTTGCAGCCTATCACTTGTTAATGACCTGCTGTCACCCTAATGGAGTTTCTTATGAAATCATAAAAAACCGACTACCGTATATAAACGAAGAGATTGCAAAGATTTTAGCTAATATTGTGGAGTTTGAAGTGTTTATAACAAATAACGAGGACAAGCTAGACATTTTCATAAAACACCCCCAGCATGACCCTCGCCCACTGGAGATGGGCTCCGGAGCAGAAAAGACGATAGCAAGTATGGCCATCCGGTTGGCTTTCCTGACTGTTTCCAGTCTACCTAAGTCAGACTTATTCATACTGGATGAACCCGGGACAGCCCTGGACGAAGAGAATATGGAGGGTTTTGTGCGAATACTAGACATGGTTAAGGGTTATTTTAAGACTGTGGTGTTGATCTCACACCTTGACAGCCTAAAAGATTGCGTTGATATGCAAATAAACATTGAAAAGAGCTCTGGATACGCATATGTAAATATGTAGGAGGATTTTATGATGACGGAAATAAAAGCTTTTGCTGACAAGCATACTGAGAAGTTTATTTCGAGAAAATTTTTGGCCTGGCTAACAGCAACAGCGCTCTGTATGTACGGTTCAGTTACGAGTGATAACTGGACAGCAATTACTTTGGCGTATATAGGAACACAAGCACTGGTGGACATGGCAGTTAGATGGAAGCACGGCCCTGAAAAATGAGTTGGATATTATTTAAAACATCACTTAAGAAGTCATACTTGTGGCTAAAAGAACATTGGCAAATACCTTTTTTGGTTGTGTGGACAGTGATCGTGTATGTCTTAACAAGAAGGAATACTGATGCCTTACTTGAAGTGGTTGAGGCTAAAAGGGATTCCTACAAAGAACAAGTTGAAATACTGAGAAAATCACATAACGATGAAATTTTGAAAAGGAATAAATTATCCGCAAAGTATGACCGAGCAATAACTCTGCTAGAAGAGGAATTCAAAAAGGATAAAAAGAAGTTAACTGAATCCCAAAAGAATGATATAAAAGAAGTAGTAATAAAATCAAAAGGAAATTCTAATGAAATTAAAAGGAAAATACAAGAAGAATTCGGATTCACACTCGTTGATTGAAATTTTCTCATTTTGCTTCTTGTTCTTGTTTTCTGCCACGCAGCCAGTATTCGCCGAACCCTCAAAGGCAGGGATACCCCTGCCCCCTGCCTCCTTTTCTTACGTCGACGACCTAGAGACGCTTGAACTCTTAGGCCTTGAGGGCTACGGCGGCGCCTGGTGTTATGATGATCACGCAAACGCAATACTTATCACCGCGGCAGCAAGAGAGAGGGCCCAATGTGAGCTCTCATCCAAGTTTGAAATAGAGAAGCAGAAAATAAAGTATGAATTCGAAATAGAAAAGTTGAAAATAAGGGTAGACACTCTAATAACACAACACCAGGAAATCAACAGAGTTAAAGATGAAGAGATCGAAAGACTCACCACGGCGGCCCTGAAAAGGCCAAATGATTATTCTGTTTGGTGGGCTTCCGGAGGATTTGCAGCGGGAATACTAGTTACAGTTGGAGTATTTTTAGCACTATGATTAAGTTAGATTTTAAGCACCTGTCAAGAAACAACATGTCCTATGTTGAGCATGCCCGATTTGCGCTATCGATTTGCGTTAAAATGGTATTCTCTTCGGTGTTTTTTTTGATTCATGGTTTCATGCCTTGTTTACAAATCCCGCAAAGTTTCAACCTATCAGCAATGTCAGATTATATGGACAAGAAGAATGAAGAAAGACCTGAATAAGATAGCGAGCATCGAAAAGGCAATAAAAGACAAGTATGGGCCTGATGCGATTCTCAATCCCCGAGGCTCTTGGACCAAAGAAAAGGAAAAAAAGCATATAAAGGCACTTAAGCTTGCTCGCAAAAACGCAAAGCAGAAAAAGACAATTTCTTTTGCTGATTTTAAAGTAAAGGAAAGTAAATTTAGAGAAAGCTTAAAACAAGAAAATGTCTGTCCTGTCTGTGGTTCATATTCCTTGGATCAATCGGATGACGTTTATATGGCAAAATTTGATTGTTGTCAAAAATGCTACATTCTTAATATTGAGGGAAGAAATTTGTAATTTTGACCCAGTAACAGGCATTTTAACATAACTGTTCACCTTTAACAAGACTATTTAATATAGAGGATATTATTATGGCTACTACTTTAGAGATTATTAACGGTATATCGCAAGCAATTGCAAATACACACGACGGCGCCCTAGACGAGAATGGTGAACCTATTAAAATAGGTCTTCGCAGGGAAGAGGTAGAGAACCTCACAGACGAGAGAGTCATGGATGGCTTCGGTGCCTGTGTGTATGGAAACCGCTTACATATAAAGTATCACTCAGAGGTGCCTCTTTCTGAGGTTCACGAATCTTCTTTTGAATCTGAAATTGACAGAATTGTGGGGAAAGTGAAGTCTTACATTCAAAAAGAATATAAAAAAGTTGTAGGAAGTTCAGTTTCGATGACTGATCCGAGCGAAATTGATATCTTTGTGGAATATATTTCCCGTAAGCGCGCCTCAGTAAAGGCAAAGAAGTGCTGGAAACTTTCTGGAGTCGACTCATCCGCAGATCTTTATAGCAAAGATTTTGACGACCCTGTCGCCAACGCAACTAGGAGTTGGATAGAGCAAAGCAGGAAGGGGAAAAAGCCGAAGAACGTCAAAATTAAGACATGAGCTTTTCTTTGAATAAAAGAGAGGCAATGAAAGAAATATTAAGATGCGGCAAGAAGCCAGAGTATTTCATAAACACTTATGCCAAAATAACTCACCCTCAAAAGGGGTTAATACCATTTCACTTATACGATTTTCAAGAGAATCTTTTAGATAGCTTTGAGGAGAATCGATTCAACATAATTCTCAAAGCTCGACAGCTTGGAATTTCCACCATCACCGCGGCCTACATCGCGTGGATGATGATTTTCCATAGGGAAAAGAACGTCTTAGTTATTGCGACGAAATTTACAACCGCCGCGAACTTGGTAAAAAAAGTAAAAGCAATAATAAAAAATTTACCTGACTGGCTCGGAATATCAAGTATAGAAATAGACAATCGAGCATCATTTGAACTTTCGAACGGATCGCAGATAAAAGCCTCGTCAACCTCTGGAGATGCTGGGCGATCCGAGGCTCTATCACTCTTGGTTATAGATGAAGCAGCCCACGTTGAGGGCCTAGACGAGCTTTGGATGGGTTTGTATCCTACCCTCTCAACTGGTGGTCGCTGTATAGCTCTTTCGACTCCAAATGGCGTAGGGAATTGGTTTCACAAGAACTACGTTGAAGCAGATAATGGGACAAATGATTTTATGCCAACCTGTTTAAAGTGGGATGTCCACCCGGACAGAGACCAAAATTGGTTCAACAAGGAAACCAAGAACATGTCTCGTAGGGAGATAGCGCAAGAGCTCGAATGCAACTTCAACATGTCCGGGGAGACCGTTTTTGATAGCTTTGATATTCAAAAATATTCGGAAATGGTATATGACCCAAAATACAGAACCGCAATTGATAGAAACTTTTGGATCTGGAAAGAGTACAACCCAGCAAGCACATACATGATTTCCGCCGATGTTGCCAGGGGCGACGGAAAAGACTTCTCAGTCTTTCAGGTGTTCGATTTGACGACGATGGAAATAGTAGCGGAATATCAAGGAAAAGTCACTCCAGATGTCTTCTCGCGCGTTCTCTACGATGCTGGGCTAGAGTTCGGCCAAGCGCTATTGGTCGTAGAGAACAACTCAGTTGGTTATTCCGTTCTGGAGAAGCTCCGCGAGTCACGCTACCCAAACCTATACTACTCCTTAAAGTCCACTCACGAATATGTAGAAGAATTCCGCGCAGAAAATATGTCAAATGCAGTTTGTGGCTTCACTATGTCTATGAAAACGAGACCTTTAATTATTGCAAAGTTAGAAGAATTTATCAGAAATGGCATAATTAAGATATACTCAAGTAGGTTGATTTCTGAGATGAGAACTTTTATTTGGAACAATGGCCGCCCCGAGGCGATGCGCTCTTATAACGACGACCTGATAATTTCTTGCGCAATTGGATGCTGGGTTCGGGACACTGCACTCTCTATCAACGAAAAGGATGCAGAATACAGCAAAGCGGTTCTCAATTCTATGGGGATAATCAAAAACAATTTAGATACACGGATCCCTGGAATGATTAGTAGAAATAATTTAAAAATGAAGGATAATATGTTAAAACAAGTAAGGACAAAGAATGATTTTCCATGGTTGTTTAAGGGATAAAATACATGGCTGAAAAGAACAAAAGAAACACCAGAAACCCACAGAGTTTGCTTTTTAGGAGGCTAACCAGACTACTCTCTGGCCCTTTGGTCAACTATAGGACCCAAAATAACCACAAACTTCGAAGAATAGATCTGGACAAGTACGCCTCTAAATTTACATCCGCTGCAGGCAAAAATTTCAAAAAGACGGCATATAATCCATACGATAATTTACAGGCGCAGGTAATGGCCTCTCAGCAGCGAACTGAGCGATATGTCGACTTTGATCAGATGGAATACACTCCAGAGATAGCTTCGGCACTGGATATATATGCCGATGAAATGACAACCCATAGCACACTTAAGCCTATTCTGGAAATAGAGTGTTCCAACGAGGAGATCAAAACGCTCCTTGAGAGCCTATATTATAATGTAATAAATGTAGAATACAATCTTTTTAGTTGGTGCCGCACTTTATGTAAGTATGGAGACTTCTTTTTGTACCTAGATATTGACGAAAATCTGGGGGTTCAATCAGTCATAGGCTTGCCTTCACAGGAGCTGGAAAGAATGGAGGGCGAGGATAAAACAAATCCGAACTACATACAGTTTCAGTGGAATTCCGCCGGCCTGACCTTTGAAAATTGGCAAATCGCACATTTCAGAGTTCTGGGTAATGATAAATATAACCCATATGGCTCATCAGTTTTGGAGCCCGCCCGGCGTATCTGGCGCCAGTTGACCCTGTTGGAAGATGCAATGATGGCTTATCGTATCGTTAGATCTCCAGAGCGCCGCGTTTTCTATATAGATGTTGGTGGTGTGCCGCCTAATGATGTTGAGCAGTACATGCAGAAAGTTATGACAAGTATGAAAAGGCACCAGGTTGTTGATCCGAGTACAGGGCGCGTTGATCTTAGGTACAATCCACTGTCTGTGGACGAAGATTACTTCATACCAGTTCGAGGACAAACAAGCACAAAGATAGACTCCCTTGCTGGAGGCTCCTACACTGGCGATATCGACGATGTAAAATACCTTAGAGATAAGCTTTTTTCGGCATTGAAATTGCCAGCTTCTTATTTGGTGTCAGATGCCGAAGGAGCACAAGAAGACAAGACAACACTAGCTCAGAAAGATATTAGGTTTGCTAGAACAATACAGAGGCTGCAAAGATCTGTCATAACAGAGCTGGAAAAGATAGGAATTGTGCATCTCTATACTTTGGGTTACCGGGATGAGGACCTGGTTAACTTTAAAGTTTCATTGACAAATCCATCTAAAATTGCAGAACTACAAGAGCTTGAGCACTGGAAATCGAAATTTGATATTGCAAACGGCGCCACGGAAGGGTTCTTTTCGAAGAGGTGGTTGGCCAAGAAGCTTTTTGGGATGTCCGATGAAGAATTTCTGCGAAATAGAAGA
>MDTA01171339.1_pt1 | contig 17262 bp, 14 predicted proteins | sample 811151 | NCBI WGS metagenome assembly MDTA01 (sample SAMN05326648, study PRJNA326480) | marine metagenome | isolation source: seawater | place: Indian Ocean: South | collected 2010
GTGGAATTGGTAGACACAAGGGATTTAAAATCCCTCGAAGGCAACTTCGTGCCGGTTCAAGTCCGGCTCTGGGCACCATTAAAATGAGCGATAACAATGAAGTAGATATTGTTGAACAAATATTAAATCTTTGGAGTTCAAAGATTTCTATAATTTCTTGGGCGTTCTCTTTAGGTATAATATTTACCTTACTAAGTTATACAACTGATCCAAGATTTGAATCTAAAGCTGTTCTTAATGTAGTAGATGAAGAATCATCCATGACAAGCCCATCACTTGGTCTACCTAGCGGTTTTGGAGGACTTGCTCAATCGGCTGGATTTAATCTGAATGATAATTCTATTCCTTTGAGTGTATTGGTTGTAGAAACAATAAGATCAAAAACTTTTTTCAAACATCTGCTTGAAAAAGCTGATATCAAAGATCAAATACTAGGTGACGACAGCAAAACATTTTCTTATATCGAAATGCATGAATATATATTTTCTAAGGAGTTAGGAGTTTTTATGGATAGAGAAACAGGATTATTGCACATATCTTACACTCACACCTCATCTGTTTTCGCAAGAGATATGGTTAATTTAATTATTGATGAAATAAATAATATTTTTAGAGAAAATAAGATTGAGGAGCTTAAGAAGGCACGTGAGTATTTTGAAGCAGAGTATGAAAATGCTGTCACAAATTCTATCAAGACTTCCCTATCCTTCTTATTAGAGAAGAATCTAAATGAAACAATGTTGGCTAATGTAAGAGATGACTATGTTCTCAAAATAATTGATGAGCCAGTAATACCCGTTAATAAATCATCACCTGTCAGAAGCATGTTTCTGATATTTGGCTTGATTATTGGAGGGTTAATAGGATCTTTAATTGCCGTAATTAGATTTAATTTTTTACAGTCTCGAGATATATAAAAAATAAATGCTACCTGAAGATCAAAAGGTAATATTAATTTTACTAGATGCTTTTAGATGTGATTATATTTCAAAAGAAAATACACCCAGACTTTTTAATCTCATTGAAGATTCTAAGTACTATAAAAAGATTGTTCCTAGTTTTGGATTTTGTGAGAGAACGGAAATCTTAGTTGGTAAATCTTCCTTAGAGAGCGGCTATTTTACTGCGTTGGGATATGACCCTAAAAACTCTCCTTACAAAGACCAAAAATTTTATCTAAAAATTTTTGAATTCTTAGATAATAAGTCATCTGCAATTTTTAAAAAAATCTTAAGGAGGTTTTTTTGGTATTTATACAAAAAAAAGCCAGGAACTTTCTTTCCTTTCAATATTCCTTTTAAAAAATTATCAGATTTTAGATTAACTGAAGATGGTTTTAAAAACTTAATCATTAGTTCTAAAGATTCTATTTACAATAAAGAAATTGGTATTTTTAGGCGCGCATCTACTGATATGTCATCTGCCATGATTGGCAATGATGAATCAAGATTGGAAGATGTACTTGAAAATTTAAGTAATCCAGATTTTCAGTTTTTCCCAGTTTACGTTTCAAAAATGGATTATATAGGACATTATTTTGGAACAAGTTCAAGCGAGACATTTAGTGCATTAAAAGAGGTTGATGAGCAAATATATAATTTCATAGTAGATGCAAAAATGATTAATGAGGATGTAAAAATAATTTTATGTGGAGATCATGGGATGACAGATATATATAAAAGAATTGATATTGAAAAGAATCTTAAAGACTCTTTTAAAGAAGAAATTATTTTAAATAAATTAAAATATTTTATTGATTCTACTTTAATAAGGTTTTGGTTCAAAGATGAGAGCATAAGAACAAAACTAAAAGTTTTTTTGCATGAAAACTTTATTGATTTTGGAGATATAGTTGAATCTAAAGATTATGAAGAGAAAGGAATACCAGGAAATAAAATGTATGGCGATATGATTTTTCTGTGTCAATCAGGTGTGATCATTAGCCCAGATTTCTTTAATTCTAATAGGGATTTAAAAGGCATGCATGGATATATTCCTAAAGGTGAATCAGATTTTGGGTTTTGTATGGTAATAAAAAATAAAGGTGATCGATTAACAATAGAGGAGCCCACCAGCCTTAAAGTTGTTCATAGCGAAATTAATATGTGTTTTGAAGCACAATAATTATTGGGTTCATCGATGAGTTATGCACAGCAAAAACAATATAAGATTTCCACAGATTTAAAAGATATAACTGAATATATCTTGCTAAAGGAATCAGATATTCAAGCAATCTTCCTAGTTGGAAGTTTTGGAAGAAACGAGGGATCAGTGCTTGATCTCGAAGGAAAACTTATGATAGTAAATGATTACGATCTAGTCTTGATATCTAAAAAGAAAAGATCACAAAAGTCTATTGATCAGCTAAGAAGAGAGCTTGAATTAAATACCAAAATCCGCCAAATAGATATTTCTTTTTACACAAAGAAAGAATTGAGAAGACTGAAGTTTTCAATGTATAGTTATGACTTAAAATATGCTTCGAAGCTGCTTTGGGGCAGTAAAGAATGCCTTAATCTTGTTCCAAGAATGAACGCTGAAGATATGCCATTAATTGAGGCTGTTAGACCACTCTTATTATTTCCAGTATCTCTATTGCAGGCATACCCTAAAGAAGAAATGAGCCCGACTGATTTATTTTGGTCATATCAGCAAATCACAAAATCAATTTTTGGTTGGGCATCAGCCCTTTTAATCTTAAATAATAAGTATGACCCTTCATATAAAAAAAGATATATCATTTTTAAAGAAATATACAAAGATTTTCCAGAGTTATGTGTGCTTTTAGAAAAAGCTGTCTCTTTTAAGCTTGATCCAGTTTTTGATCCAATTGATATTGAAAACTACTATGATTTCTGGAGAAAATGCTCCGATGTACACATAGATATTTTAATTAAAGTTCTTCAAAAATACCTTCACATCAGATCTTCCAAGATCGAAAATATCTTAGCGGCTTATAAAAAAACTCCTGTAAATATTATTAAGAAGTTTCTTTCATTGCTTCCTGGTATAGATAAAGGAACCATGATAAGTTTTGAAGTAGGCCAAGCATTATTATGCAAATCATTGCTTTATGAAAATAGCTCTTCAGAAAGGATTAAATATAAAAGATTAGCACTCAACGAAGCATCACGAATTCCTTATTTTGAGGGATATAATTTCTTGAAAAAAAGAAAAATAGATATCGATGATCGGGAACTCATCAATTTTTTTATTTCTACTAACCCAAATTCAAAGAGTTGGTATCTAAAGGGAAATAAACTAATATACTAATGAATAGATATGCTAATCTCAATAATTATAGTTAATTGGAATAGAATTGATGACATGCGAGAAACACTTAATTCTCTCGAATCTCAAACTTATAGAAATTATGAAATAGTCGTTGTTGACAATGGATCAACAGATGATTCAAAAACTAAACTACCTTTAGAGTTTCCAAATATACGTTTAATTTCTGTAGATAAAAACCTTGGATGCGAAGAGGGATTCAATATTGGTATGGAAAACTCAAATGGAGATATATTTTTTTATCTTGATAGTGATGCTTCACTTGATGATGATGTTCTTCAAAAGACAGCAAAAGAGTTCTTAGATAATAAAAACTTAGGAATATTAGATCCTAGAATAATAAATCCATACAGCTCACAAATAATAAACGAACCAAAACATTGGCCAAAGAAAAATCATTTTACAGGCTGTGCTGCAGCTATAAGAAGGTCAGTAATTGATAAGATTGGAATGCGTCCTTCAGAATATTTTATTTATACTAGTGAGCCAGATATTTGTCTAAGAACGATAAATGCTGGCTTCGAAATAAAACATTTTTCAACAATTGTTGCCTATCATCGAGAATCACCAACAAAGAGATTATCAAAAAAATTTTTCTACTACTTCACAAGAAACGGTCTTTGGTTAATTTGGAAATTCTATCCAGTAATGCCAGCAATAAGAGAAACGTTCTTTCATTTACTATTTAATTTCTATAAATCACTCACTACATCATCACTAAATTTCTTTTTTAAAGGACTGTTTGAAGGGATTTATGGAATAAAAGAATATGCTTTAAGCAAAAGAAATCCAATTTCAAGATATGACGAGGCTAGACTTTATCCAAAGTTTACAGATCTTTTGCAAATATTTAAAAATAAAATTACGAATAGATTTTAAAAAGATATGACTAAGAATATTGTGCTATTTTCAGGGGGAAGAGGCAATAAAAATCTCCTAAATGCTTCAATTGAGAGCATAAAAAAGTCTGAACTTAATCTTAATATTATTGTAAACGGTTTGGATGATGGAGCTTCAACAGGGAGAATAAGATACCTTCTTAAAGAAGAAACGCATGGTATTAGTGATTTCCTGAAGGTAATTGTTTCACTTAGCCAAGAAACTCAGCTTGTTGATGCATTCAACAGAAGATTTCCCTTTTATAAGAGTATCGAAGATGAGAGGGAGATACATAAAAATATTAAAGACTTTATTTCTGGAAAAGCTTCACTCAATATTATTGATGATATCTCCCTTGAGGATGAGGTAATAAAAATCTTAAGATCTGGGATTCAAATATTTATTGATTATTTTGAATCAGATTACATCAAACTAAGTCTAAGTGATTTTAAAATTGGTAACATAATATTCGCAAGTGAAATAATTAAATCTGGATATAACTTTAGTCAGGCTATAGATTCTTTTAGCAAAATTGTGCAAGTTGATAGATTGGGAGTAAAAATTATTGAATCTTGTGAAACGCCTGCATACTTGTGCGGTATTTTGAAGCAAGGAATTTTTCTTCCAAATGAAGCTTCGGTTGTCTTATCACGAACATCAGATTTTATAGAGGACATATACCAGTTAAAGACAAGTCTTACAGGTGAAGAAATTAGAGAAATCTGCTCTCTTGAAAAAGATCAAAAAAAAGAATATTTAACTTCAATTGAAACATCCTTGTTTGCATCAAATAAAGCGTTAAATGCAATTAAAGAATCTGATGGAATTGTATTTGGAGCAGGGACACCTTTTTCTAGCCTATTACCGAGTCTCTCTCTTAAGGGGATGTATGATTCAATTGCATCTAAAAACTACCCAAAGATCTTAGTTGCAAATCTGAAAAAAGAGACTAATAACTTTTATTCGGTGAATCAATTAATTAAAGATATTATTAAATTCACCTCAAGAAGCACGAAAAATTCTGTTGATCCTAAATTAATTATTAATCATTTAATTGTTGCAAAAGACATCTTCAAAAACTTAGATGAAAATCATATTTCTTATGAATTAGATAAGATTTTAGAAGAATTCCCATGGATAAAGGTCATAGAAACTAACATAATTGATTCTAAGAATATTTTTCATCATGATGGACAAAAGCTTAAAAATACTATTTTGCAGATAATAAATGAAAGTTAAAACAGAAAATTATGATCATTTAATTGTTGATATTTTTGGCACCTTGTTTAATGAGGAATATGAGGAGCTAAAAGGGGCATATAAATTTATAGAAAAAAATTTAGAAAAAATTACTCTTGTTTCTAATATAGGTTCAATAAAAGGAGAGGATTTAAAAAAAAAATTAAACCTAATAGGAAAATTATCTCCCATAAAAGTAATCACATCACTCGACCTGGCCATAAAGTATTTAAAAAGTAATTATTCATCAAGTCAGATAATGCACTTTGGCGGCAAAAAGGCGGAACAAGAGCTATCAAAGTTATTTCACATTCAAAATTGCTACTCAAAATCTTCTGATGTTCTCATAATGACCTCGCTTCCATCTGAAAACTTTATTAAAGATACTCAACAGGCTATGAGATTTTTCTTGGAAACAGATAAAGAAATTCTCTTAGCTAATCCTGATAGGATTACTCCAGAGCCACCATTTAAAATAAGAGTTGCAATGATATTCGATATGTTAAGACAGCAATCTAAAAGATTAAGTAAGAATATTAAATTTAAAGAAATTGGAAAACCTTACCTAAAAAGAAGTGATTTAAAAATTAAAAATAGGGATAAAGTATTAGTTATTGGAGACAATCCTGATACTGATATTAGTTTAGCTGATAGCCTCCAATGCGAATCCGTTTTAGTGACAAGTAAAGACAATATAAAAAATAAAAATTATATTGATCAGATTTGGAGACTAATATAGTTTTGAACAAAGAATCCATACTCCTAAAAAAGCCATTTTTTTATAAAAAAGAAACTGACTTTTCAAATAAAGAATTTAGAAATGAATTATCAAAAATTTTCTCTACGTCAAGGCTAAATTTTAAATACCAAGTAGTTATCTTAGCAGCAGGCAAGGGATCGAGGATGAACATCAAATATCCTAAAAATTTGTATAAGTTTGATTATCCTGATGGAAGAAAAACATTATTAAGGAATAATCTTGATCAATTGAAGAAATTAAAAAAAAATATTGAGAAAATTAATATTGTTATTAGAGATGAAGATAAGGTATTTTACAAAAAGTATGAAGAAATAGATTCTATTAGGATTATCACCCTCAAAGAAAATGAAATCAGAGGAACAGCTGTGTGTCTTAATAATATAAGAGATGAGATAAAAGAAACTGAGAATATCCTTCTTTTTTGGGGAGATTTAGCCCTTATTCCTTTAAAAGATATTTTCTTTTCAATCTGTATTTTTGAATCAGCATGCACTGATTTTTTATTTCCGACTAGGTATAAAATTGATCCATATGTTTCTTTTGCAAGGGATGGAGATGGTAATATCAAAGAAGTTATTCATTCTAACGAAGGTGGAAAAGTTCCAAAGTGGGGAGAACAGGATTGTCTTTTCTTTATTCTAAAGACAAAAACTTTAGAACAATTAAAAGTTTTTTTAGATTCAAAGCCAATTGATCAAGAGTTAGATTTCGTCCACTTTATTCCTCACTTGGAAATAAATAAGTTCAATATAGCAGCAATACCAATTTCTAAAGATAATGATATATTTGGATTAAATAATAAAGATGCTGCAGCTATAATTCAAAATAAGCTTGACAGCTTATCTTATGAAGACTTCAAAAAAGAATTTCTTTTAAAAGATTAGAATGAGCATTTTAATTAATAAGTTTGCTAGAAAAAAAATAATAGTAGACTTATCAACCCTAAATACTTTTTTCTTCTTTATAGTCACATTCTGTATATCACTCCTTTTTACAAGTTTCTATGTAAAAGGAGACCAGTCTATTTATATAGAATTCTATGAAGCGTCAAAAGGCTTATCTTTTTTAGAAATTTACATATTGCAAATTTCCTCAATGACTTCATCTGATTTAGGTTATTCAGTTTTAATCTGGCTTTTCTCAGATCTTGTAAGTAAAAATACTTTTATTTCTCTGTCAAATGCCATTCTTGGCGCCCTTTTATACAAACTCCTAAAAAAATATAACTATCCAACATGGCTATATATTGGATTAATGTTAAGTTTTTATATGTTTGTTTTATTTTTTGCTGCAGAAAGACTTAAGTTTGCAGCGATATTTGTCATAATAGCTTTTTTTTATAAGAGTTTTTTAAAGAAATCTTTAATTCTCTTATTTGCTGCTTTTTTCCATACTCAAGCCCTTTTTGCACTTGCTTTAGTAATAATTTATGAAGTAACGAGAGCAGACTTTATTTCAAATATTTTTAAATTAAAAAATTTAATAATTTTCACCTTCTTTTCTTTGATTACTGCGTTCTTTCTTGCTCTTAGTTTTGAATTTATTTTTGAAAAGTTTTTGCAATATTCGTCATATGAATTATTGAGCTTAGTTAAACCTTTTGCTTTAGGTCTAATAAGTATAACTTTTATGAGGGATAAGTTTTTTGCTATTTCAAGCACATTATTTTTTCTTATATCGTGCTTCATATTGGGTACCGATAGGATTATCATGATGCAATTCATATTTGTAATACTTTTTCTTAATCATAATAGTAAGAATCAAATATTTGTTTTATTTATATTATTTTCATATTTGTTTATAAAAAACATAGATTTTATTTATAAAATCTTAATTTGTGGAGAAGGTTTTGTATGTATGCCGTATTAAGGAATAAAACTAATAATAGTTATCAAATCTTTATAGATGCAAGCAATATTGGTTCTGGCGGAGGGATAAATCATCTTAAAAATATTTTAGTGAATGCTCCTCTAGCAATAAAAGAAAGAAATTTAGAGGTACATGTTTGGGTAAAAGAATCAATTAAAAGTATACTTCCACACAAAAAGAATCTTATCTATCACTCAAGTCTATTATTTAAATTGCCAACACCGTTAAATTTCGTATGGAATATAATTGTATTCAGATTTTTATGTATGGTTAAAAAACCTGATTATATTTTTTGCCCCGGCGGCCTGATTTTTTTTAAACACAATAATCTAACAATCATTTTCCAAAATGTTCTTCCATTTTTAAAGAAAGAAATAAAAAGATATGGATTTTTTATGCGGATTAAGCTAAACCTAATAAGGTTTATGTTAGTTATCTCATCAAAAAAATCACAAAAGCAAATTTTTCATAGTGATAATTCTAAGCAAATAATATCTCCCAAAATAACATCTAGATCATCTGAAGTAATTCCGCATGGACTCGAAAAAATTTTCAACAAGTCAGATATCAAATTTAAAAAATATTTAGAGGATTTGCATAAGAAACTTGACAATAACTCTCCCCTTAAATTTACTTATGTCTCAAGTGGAGAGATGTATAAAAATCATGAGGATTTACTTAAAAGCTTTAGTTATTTTAGAGAAAAAAAGCAAGATTTCATTTTAAATCTTGTTGTTGCTGGAGGATCTTGTTCGAAATCTATTCTGAAGAAAATTGATGAATCTCATATTAGAACAAATATTAATTTATATAACCAACTTAATACCTCAGAATTAATTGATTTAGTTCATAATAATACTGATATTTATTTGATAGCGTCGTCTTGTGAAACATTTGGACTAAATCTTATTGAAGGAATGGGATCAAGAGTATGTGTGATTTCAAATAATGCTTCATGTATGCCCGAGGTTTCTGGAAAAGATGCAATTTTTTTTGATGTGCATGATTATAAATCACTTTTTAATTGTGTTGAAAATCTTAAACAGAACCAAAATTTAATTAATAAATCTATTCAATCAAATTTTGATAAAGTCGATGAATACAACTGGAAAGCAGTTTCTAAAAGAACATTTGATTTCATACTCAGTTAGGTTTTTAGAATATAATTTGTATTTGATATAAACTTGCAGTTAAAAATAAGACATTTTTAGTAAATGAACAATATCTTTAGCAAAAAAAAATTACTTATTACTGGTGGAACCGGTTCCTTTGGTAATGCAATTTTAAGAAGATTTTTACAAACTGAAATTGAAGAAATTAGGATTTTTTCAAGAGATGAGCTTAAGCAAGATAATATGAGAAGGCTTTATAAGAATGATAAATTAAAGTTCTATATTGGAGATGTAAGAGATGCAAGTTCTATTGAAGATGCAATGAATGGTGTTGATTTTGTCTTTCATGCAGCTGCGTTAAAACAAGTTCCCTCATGTGAATTTTATCCAATGCAAGCATTAAAAACTAATGCTATAGGAACAGATAATGTTTTGAATGTTGCAATTAATGCTGGGGTTAAAAAAGTCATTGCGCTAAGCACTGATAAAGCCGTTTATCCAATTAATGCTATGGGCACAAGCAAAGCAATGATGGAGAAAATTATTGTTGCTAAGGGTCTTAGATCTTCAAACACTATGATTGCATGTACACGATATGGAAACGTTATGGCGAGTAGAGGCTCTGTTATTCCTTTATTTATAAACCAAATACAAAAAGGAATACCAATTACAATAACTGATCCAAACATGACAAGATTCATGATGAGCTTGGATCAAGCTGTAGATTTAGTACTTTTTGCTTTTGAAAATGGTGAGAGTGGTGATATTTTTGTTCAGAAAGCACCAGCTGCTACCATTGAAGTATTGGCAGAAACCTTAACAGAAATCTTTAACAAACCCGATCATGATATTAAAGTTATTGGAACACGACATGGTGAAAAACTTTATGAAACTCTTCTTACTAAAGAAGAAATGGTTAAAGCTGTTGATATGAAAAATTATTATAGAATTCCTTCAGACAAACGAGACCTGAATTACAATAAATATTTTGAAGATGGTGAAGAGATTATTTCTCAAGCTGAGGAATATCACTCTCACAACACCAAAAGACTTAACAAAGCAGAACTTACTGAACTTCTTTTAAATTTGAGAGAAATTCAGGATGATCTTGATGCACTAAAGATGGAATAATCAAAATGAAAGTAATGACTGTGGTTGGCACAAGACCGGAAATTATAAAACTAAGCGAAGTAATGAAAGAGCTTGATAAGTTTGTAGATCACATCATTGTTCATACAGGACAAAATTATGATTACGAACTTAACGAAATTTTTTTTGAAGACTTATCAATAAGAAAGCCAGATATATTTCTTGAAGCAATCAAAGGAACAGCTTCAGAAACAATTGGAGATATCATTTCAAAAATAGACAAAGTATTTTCTGAACATAGCCCTGATGCTTTGTTAATTTATGGCGATACTAATAGCTGTTTGAGCGTTATACCAGCTAAGAGAAGAAAAATACCAATTTTTCATATGGAAGCTGGAAATAGATGTTTTGACCAACGAGTACCCGAAGAAATAAATCGTAAGATTGTAGACCATTTAAGCGATATCAACTTACCTTTGTCTGAACAAGCTAGAGATTATTTGATAGCTGAAGGCATAAAACCTGAAACTGTTATTAAAACAGGCTCACCAATGCCTGAGGTACTTAAAAATAATATGAAACAGATTATGGCTAGCACAATATTAGAAAAAGAAGACTTAAAAGAAAAAAAATATATTTTAATGAGTATCCATAGAGAGGAGAATCTTGACTCTCCTAGAAACTTCAAAAATTTACTTGAATCTATAGAAGCCTTAACAGAAACCTATAAGATGCCAATTATTATTTCAACTCATCCAAGAACAAGAAAGAAACTTGATGAAATAGGCTATGAGAAGAAGAATAAATTAGTTCGATTCTCGAAACCATATGGATTTCACGATTATAATAAGCTCCAGATTGAAGCATTTTGTGTCATTTCAGATAGTGGAACAATAGCTGAGGAAGGATCGATACTAAATCTTCCCGCAGTCACAATACGACAAGCTCATGAAAGACCAGAAGGGATGGATGAAACAACAGTTATCATGTCTGGTCTAAATAAAACTAGGGTTATAAATTCTGTTGAAATTGCTACTTCACATAATATCATTGAACCAAGGGCTATCAAGCCCGTAAAGGATTACGAGGCAGATAATGTCTCTAAGAAAATTCTAAGGATAATTACTTCATATACTGATTATGTGAATAGAACAGTTTGGCATAAAGAAGATTCTTTATGAAAACCAAAACCTTAGTTCTGGGGTCGTCGGGCCTAATTGGCCATCACTTATGCAGATATTTTGAAGCGACAAATGATCTCAAGCTTTTTAATATTGCTAACTCATTAAAATTTAATGATGAAACTATCTTAATTGATGCAATAAATATAAATAAATTAAAAGAAATAATTGAAGAAATTCAGCCAGATTATATATTTAACTGCATAGGAATCTTGAATGATAAATCTGATAATGATCCCACAAAAACAATTTTTTTAAATGCTTATTTACCTAATCAGTTGGGAGAAATTGCCAACACTATTGGGGCTAAGCTTATTCATTTCTCAACTGACTGTATCTTTTCTGGAAATAAAAAAAAACCTTACAAGGAGGATGATCATTTTGATGCATATGATTTATATGGATTAACTAAAGCACTGGGAGAAAAAATTTCTAGAGATCATTTAGTCATAAGAACATCATTTGTTGGACCTTCACTCAGAAAAGATTCTCAAGAATTATTTTCGTGGTTTATGTCTCAAAAAGATAGTATTAATGGATATACAAAATCAATTTGGTCTGGTGTTACTCCTTTAGAGGTAGCAAAAGCTGCTGAAAAATTAATGAGATTAGACATTTCAGGCATATATCACTTAACCAATAACGAGCCGATTAGTAAGTATGAATTGTTATGTAAGTTTAAGAAGTATACCGATAAAAAAATTGAAATAATTAAAGTTGATGGAAAAGAATCTGACAAAAGCTTTTATGATACAAGGTCTTTACTTGGGTATAAGATTCCTAGCTATGATGAAATGATTTCTTCGATGATAAAGGACATTTTAAATAATAAACATTTGTATTCACATTATTCTTTAGATTAGAGTAAATATATGAAATTAGCTATTATCACAGCTGAATTTTCTCCTTTAATGAGTTCAGGAGCCATTCAAGTAAAAGACTTGGCACATGAATTTTTTGAACAAGGGCATGATGTTACTGTAATTACAGCAACACATGGACTAAAAGAGAAATTTAAAATTGAAAATTATAATGGTGTTAGGATTCTTCGTTTCCCAGCTTTAGAAACTAAAGAGGTTAGTTATTTTAGGAGAACCCTAAATGAAATATTGACTCCATATCTTATGATCTTTAATCTTAAAAGATCACCAATAGATAAAGATAATTGGGATGCAGTATTATGGTATTCACCAACAATCTTTCTTACACCAATTGTTAAATATTTAAAAAATAAATCGAAATGCCCCAGTTATCTTATTTTAAGAGATATCTTCCCAGACTGGGCAGTTGACATAGGTCTGATTCGTAAAGGCTTTGCTTACAAAATACTTAAGATTTTTGAACAAAACCAATACTCTATTGCTGACATTATAGGAGTTCAGTCTAAAGGTAACCTATCTTATTTTGATCAAAATGAGAATGAAAAACCCATATTGGAAGTTTTACACAACTGGCTTTCTCATAAGGGAGAAAGAAAATCATCAATAGATGTATCAAAGACATCATTATCAGGTAGAAAAATATTTATTTATGCTGGAAATATGGGAGTTGCTCAAGGTTTAGATGTGTTTTTTGAAATGACACTGATCTTAAAAGAAAAAAAAGATATTGGATTTATTTTTGTTGGAAGGGGCTCAGAAATGGATAGATTAAGAGAGCAAAGCACTTTCCAAAAACTTGATAACACTCTATTTTTTGATCAAATTCATGCTGACGAAATACCCTCTTTATATAAACAATGCAATGTTGGTCTTTTATCACTTGATATAAAACATAAAACTCACAATATCCCAGGAAAATTTTTATCATATATAGCATCTGGTTTGCCGGTTCTTGCTAGCGTTAATCCAGGAAATGATTTAATAGAACTCATAAAAAAAAGTAAAACAGGTCTTGTAATTGATGATGCAAATCCAGAAAACTTATCTAAACAAGCTATACTTTTGGTTGAAATGTTAAAAGAAAAAGAATTTGCAGAAGATTGTAAAAATCTAAGCAAATCTCTTTTTCAACCAAAAAGAGCGGTTGAACAAATAGTTGAATCAATATTAGAATTTAAAGAAGTCAATGATTGATATCCTTTTAACAGGCGGCAGTGGATTTCTTGGAGAGCAGCTTCTTAAGCATCCAAGTTTTATAGATTCCCATTGTATTGGAAGAACACGCCCTAAAAATGCAAAGAATTTTAATTATATCGAAATAACTCAATCTACAAACTATGGGAAAATTCTTAATAATATAGATTGTATAGTTTATGTTGCGGGAAGGGCTCATATAATGAATGAGTCAGCAGAAGATAGCCTCAAAAAATACCGTGAAATAAATACTTTTTCTACCTTAAACCTCGCTAAGCAGGCATCAATTCATGGGGTAAAGAGATTCATTTATATTAGTTCAATTAAGGTGCTTGGTGAAAATACTCAAAAAAACTCCTTTATGAGATTTGATGATGATCCAAATCCAAGTGATCCGTATTCAGTTTCAAAAAGTGAAGCAGAGGCTGGAATCTTGAATATCTGCCAAGACTCGGAAATGGAATTTGTAATAATTAGACCGCCTCTCATATATGGCCCTGGAGTGAAAGGAAATTTTGAGCTTTTATTGAAACTAATGTCATTGCCTGTACCGATTCCTTTAGGAGGCTTAGATAATAAAAGAAGCTTAGTAAGTGTTCATAATGTAATAGACTTAATTTCAATTTGTCTGGAGCATCCTAAAGCAAAAAATCAAACTTTTCATGTAAGCGATGATAACGATATGAGTACATCTGAATTATTAAAATTGATATCAAAAGCAAAAAATAGAAAATCTCTCCTATTCAAGCTACCAAAGAGATTAATATTTAGAATTTTAAAATTACTTCAAAAGGAAAGTATTTACGAAAGACTCTTTTCCTCTATGCAAATTGACATTAATCACACTAAAAGAGCATTAGACTGGAAACCTTCTGCTGATATTGAAGGCAGTATAAGAGAATGCGTTCTTTATTTAAAAGATATAAAGGAGAAATGATTTTGATGATGCGCCTTAATATTTTCTTAATTGTTTTTATATTAGCTTCGTGTTCTGGTGGAGGCTCTCAAAATATAGAAAATTCTCCGCCAGAGATATCCTCAGTTTCTTTCTTCGATCCAAGAGTTGGAGAAGTAACTCAATTTTCTGTTCAAGCTTCAGACAGCGATGGCGATAATCTTACATTTAGTGCAACAGGATTGCCGCAGTGGCTAAGCATAAATCCTCAGACTGGACTAATTTCTGGAACTCCGACTACCCCAAATCTTGGAGAGATTTCGTTAATTACAGTTTCAGTTTCGGACGGAGAATTTTTTTCGACAGCTGAACCATTTTCTATTGAGGTACTTAAGCCAATTTATTTTGTATATATTTCAATAGATACTCTTGACCAATACAGAGATATGGATGTTTTAATTTCGGGATGTCTTAAGAATCAAACTACAGATTCTTGTATTTTAGAAGAAGATATCTTGACCATAAATAAAAACGGTAATCATTCATTTGAATATGGTATTGAAGCAAATTCAGATTTTCAGCTTGATGTTGATAGGGATCCAGGAAGACAGAAATGCAATCTTGAGGCAAATCAATTTACTATGAATTTTGCTGATAGATTTATCAATATAACTTGTAATCATGATGACTCATATGAAATTTTTTCAGATAAGCTACACAAGATTAGGCTTCATATTGATAAGGATGATTGGATGGGATTTGCTTTAGATTCAGAGAGAGCTAGTTATAGGGGTGTTGGAGATGCTAATGGAATAATTGCTGATTGGTATTTTAGAACTCATAGTGAAATATATAGAAAGTTAGATTTTGAGTATCTTGATGAAAATAATGAAAGAATAGAATATATAACAGATGTAGCTTTCAAAATGAAAGGCTCTTCTACTAGACAATGGCCTGAAGCTCATCATGATGAAATAGTTGATGGTACATCTTTCAAACCAACAAGATTTTCTTTTACTATAAAATTTGATGAAGAATTTGAGGATGATGAAAGCGTCTATTCTTGTATTGACACTTCAGGAAATCCAGCTCAAATTTCCAAACACCCATGCCTAAATAGGATTTCAAATAATTATGACGAAATTCCTGAAAATGATGGAAGAGAATTTAAAGGTATCGATAAGCTTGTTTTTCGTTACAATGTCTCTGATCCATCTTATCAAAGGGAACTTTTATCTCATACAATCTTAAATAGCTATGGCGTTCCTGCATCAAGAGCAGCTCATGCAAGTGTAGAGTTAAAAATTACAGGTGACGGAGATATTTATGGTAATGAGCTTCCTATAATTTTTAATTTAGGCGTCTATCAAATGGTTGAATCTATAGATAAAGAGTTTTTAAAAAGATTTTTTGGTAAAAATGGATATTTATTTAAAGCTTCTATTGTTGATTTAACAGAATCTTCAATTATCGATCCATCATGTATTCCATATGAAATCAGTAACGAGTTCGTAAATCCAGATTTTTGTAAAATTGGGGTTGAAAAACCTGATCCTGAATCACTGGAGGAATGGGTTGGCGCTAATAATTATTTAAACCCAGTATTTGTAAATAGTGATATTAATGACGGTGGAGAATTATCTCAATTTAGACCATATAGACCAATCTTAGATGCAAAAACCAAGAAAAAAAGTATTGAGGATGGGCGAAATGATTTAATTGAATTCATAAATTTTGTTCAAACTTACCCAAGTTCAGATTCCTTAAATGAACAATTTGATGTAAATGGTTTTATAAAAGCTCAAGCAATTGATATTGTCATAGGTGCCGTTGATCATTACACAAGGGTGGGAAATAATTATTATCTTTACTTTAATCCATTGAAAGAAAAGTGGATCTATATTCCTCATGATTACGATTTTGCATTCCGAGATAGTCATGATCTAACTTATGGGACACCTGAAAGACTTTTATCATTTAGAGACATTGCAACAACTTATGCTCTTCCATCACTTAATCAAGATCGTGTGCACTGGGCTGGAAGATCTAAAGGCGGAATCAGTCCTATTTTATGGGACATTATTTTCTCTGATCCAAAAAACGAATTGATCCTATATCAATATATTTACGATGTTATCAACGAATTTATGAGTTGGGACCAACTAGGACCTATCCTTGAAGAAAGAAATCAAAGAGTTGAAGATATAATTCAAAATACACAAGCTATATCTGTTGATGGATGTCAATATGAATATGATCCAATGGCAATTTCAGCTCCGCCTGAATTTGAATTATGTGATCCTAAAGATATATCTATCAAAACTTTTATTGAGTTAAGAAAAGAAACTCTTCTCAATGAGTTGGCAGAAGCTAATGTAATTTTCTAAATAGTCTATTACTTGGCTATGTAATAAAATATTTATATGATGCATTTATAATCTATAACAAAGAGAACATCTATCTTTTAGCTGAGGAGGAAGGTTGAATATTTATAATTTAATTGGAAGAAAATCAGAATTATTCAATGAAGATATTACAAATCTTGAACATGAGCTTTCAGAAAAAATAACTCATGGAAAATTTCTTGTTATTGGCGCAGCAGGATCAATAGGTCAAGCGGTAACAAGAGAAATATTTAAACGAGATCCACAAATCCTTCATGCTGTAGATATCTCAGAAAATAATATGGTTGAGCTTGTTCGTGATCTTAGAAGCACCATCGGATATAGTTCTGGAGAATTCAAGACTTTTGCTATAGATTGCGGATCACTTGAATTTGAAGCCTTGATAGAAAATGAAGGGCCATATGACTATGTCTTTAATTTATCTGCTTTAAAGCATGTTAGAAGTGAAAAAGATCCATATACATTGA
>MDTA01168368.1_pt1 | contig 17261 bp, 16 predicted proteins | sample 811151 | NCBI WGS metagenome assembly MDTA01 (sample SAMN05326648, study PRJNA326480) | marine metagenome | isolation source: seawater | place: Indian Ocean: South | collected 2010
TGCGTTCGTAGCTCAACTGGATAGAGCGCCTGACTTCGGATCAGGAGGTTGAGGGTTCAAATCCTTCCGGGCGCACCAAAAATTAAATAATCCTATTATTATAAGTTTAAATCCCTTTTAAATTTGTTCACAACATTCTTAAATTCATCCCATCTTTTATCATACTGATGAACAATACAATAAGGTTCATTAAATGAATTTAGTAGTTGATTATTATTATTAAAAATTAATTTTTTTAAATAGTATACAGTTGCTATCGGACCATCTTCATTACTATACAAAAAATTATTTTTAATTAATTTATTATGAACAATAAAATTTGAATAAGCTTGGTCTGCACCACGACCAGATTTATCACGTCTAAATGTGAGTAAATACTTTAATTTTTTTTTGTATTTATATTTTTTTGATTGTTTGATCATTTGCTCTAAATAGGTTTTCATACCTACATAAGAACCTAAAGTAGTTCCTGAGCAATTTATAATTTTTTCAGATAATTCCTTAAATATTTTTTCACCATAAGTTTTTATTAACCAGTTTGTATTATATGGACATTCTTTAATTTTCTTACTCTCTAAAAAAAAATTTATATCCCCTTTGTAATTGTATTCAAATGGATCTAATTGAAAATATATGTCTCTTGAATCACAAATTAAAATTTTATTGTATCTATTTTTTTTAATTATTTCTAAATAAAATTCGTACCTTTTGACTTGTATATCAAATTTATGTGATGTGATTTCCTGATATTTACAATTAAAATTATTTAAAATTTCTTTTATCTTTAAATCTTTTTTATTCACTAAAATACATACTTCCCCACTATAAAATTTTCTTAAACTCACAATAAAAAACTCTATTTGTTTAGAGTCTAATCCACATGCTGTACTAAGAACAAGATTTTCCATTAATTAGTTTTAAATAATCCAATTTTTAAAGTGATTCTTATTTTTATATATATATTCTGGAAAAGTTTCGTCTACTTTAATCGCCTGGTATTTGATATCTCTATTAAATAAATCTTTACCTTCATTTATTTTTTTTTCAATATTTTTCTCATCAGTGAATTCTTCTTTGTTAAATTCTTGATGTGAGTATGAAATAATTTTCTGTCTAATGTATGTTGGAGTTTTAAGAAAACTAAAGTGCCAACCAGCATCCTCAATAAGTTGAGGTTCTTTATCCTTGAAAATTTTCCAAAAGGGTTTTTTTTTTGTTTTTATATTTCTTAGCCATTGAGGTGATTTAAGGTTTTTCTTTTCGCAAATTTTTGTTCCCGGCCAATAACTATCTGAAATATTTTGTAAATTTAATTTAGATTGAAAATTTCTTTGAAGAAAACATGCGTATTTATTTTTAATATTAAATTCATTTATCTTATTTGGATTAGGAATTTCATCTATATCAGAAATCATAATCCAGTCTTCAGGGTTACAATCCTTATAACCTTTTTCTAATGAATTTCTCTGAAATTGATCTCTAATGTGATTTTCGTGCCAATCTTTCTTATTAGATTTCACTGAAGATGGCAAATTATCTATAACAAGATACTCAATTTTATTTTTAAATTTAGCAAAATTTCTTATGTCGAAATTTAACTTTTTTTCCTGTCCAGCATGATCTTTTGTAGCCTCAGCTATCACAAATTTATCTACTATTTTATCAAGTGTATTTAGTCTTATATCTAAAACTAAATCTTCATCAAAATACATAAAGCAGTCTATTAATTTCATCTTTTTTTTGTTGAGGTTGTTAAACCTAATTTTTTTCCTTTTAAGTTACTAGAAGAGCAATGTAAATTTGTTCTGTCAAAAATTAAAATTTCTCCTTTTCGCCATTTATAAACCATTTCAATTTCTAATCCTTTTAAATTTTCAATATCCTCGTGCTCAAGATACTTTTCATGCATTATTTTATTAAATGGTTTTTTATTGTAAAGCTCTAGATGTTCAGATGATCTTTTATTATACCCTTTGGCTGAGAGTTCTTGAGGATTTATTGAAAATGTTGTTGAACATCCATAAAATCTATTTTTAAATATAACTGTTTCACCTTCATCTGACAAAGGCAGTAAAATTTGTTTATATATTACTTTATCAAAATCAAATCCCGTATCTACGTGTAATGTAACTGGCATAAAACTTTCCTGAAATAAACCCAAACTTTCTTCTCCATTTTTAGTTATGGGATTATCCATTATATACTCACCAATTATTTGCTTTAATTTTTTTTTATAAATATTTTGTAGTTCAGGATAATGATTTTTAGACCATTTTTTCTTAATAATCTTTTGTCTCTTGTTATTAATCTCTATTGGTAATTGATCATACAATTTTAAAAATTTCTCAATCTCTTTACTATTTAAAAAACCTTTTATTACACATGGTTTTTCCTCCAGTTTTTTTATTTCATTCAAAAATTTGTGCATTTATTCACCCATATTTATCAAAGTTCCACGTCGTTTTGCACCTTTGTAAGATAAGTAAAATACAATTACTCCGAAAATAAAATAAATTATTGAGATAAAAATAGCTTTTATGATCTCAAAGTAGTTGATCGTTTCAAAAATTAGTATATTTCTCATTTCTTCAAAAATATGAACTAAAGGAAGTAATTTCGCTAAAAATTGTAACCAATCCGGCAATATTTCTATGGGGTAGTATATACACCCTAAAGGCGCTAGAAAAAATAAACTTCCCCATGCAATATTTTCAAAAGAGGGACCAAATCTTATCAACCCTGCGGTTACCAAAATACCTAAAGTAACTCCAAATATATAAAGTGTTATTAATAAAAAAACTAAAGGGATACCAATTTTAAAAACTGAAACTCCAAATAGAGGTATTGCCAATAACGATGCTGGTATCATTCCTATTAAAGTTCTAAAAATAGCAGTTAATGTCAAAGCAGATATTATTTCACTCAATTTTATAGGTGCAATAAATAAATTTGTAAAATTTCTACTCCAAATTTCCTCTAAAAACATCATATTATAACTGATACTTGATCTAAATAAAAAATCATAAAGGATTGCAGCGCTTAAGATGATTCCTATTGTATTGTTATAATAGTCAGAACTTAAAGTAAAAAATTTTGATATAAAACCCCATAAAAATATCTGAATTGTGGGCCAATAAATCAGGTCCAAAATTCTTGGAAATGAACTTTTTATTAAATAAACATGTCTTAAACTTAATGCTAAAATTCTATTTGTATTCATTTTTCGCTTCTCGCAATTTTAAGGAAAGTATCCTCTAAATTACTTCTACCATGTTTATCAATAAGCGTTTTACAAGTCCCTTTATCTACGACAATACCTTTTTTCATCATAATAATGTTGTCACAAAGTCTTTCTACCTCTTTCATGTTATGGGACGCCAACAGAATAGTTAACTCATTTTTAGATTTATATTCCTCCAAATATTTTCTCACAAAGTCTCCAATGTCAGGATCCAAACTTGCAGTAGGTTCATCTAAAAATAATAACTTGGGTTTATTTATTAATGACTTAGCAAGAGATACTCTATTTTTTTGACCTGATGAGAGTTCACCAGTTTTTTTATTTAAGAATTTTTCTAAACCTAAGTCGTTAACTAACTCTGAAATTCGACTTTTAAAATTATTAACCCCATATAGTCTTGCATAAACTTCTAAATTTTCTTTGACAGTCAATTTTTTAGGAAGCTCAACATACGGGGATGCAAAATTCATCTTGCTTAATAATTCTATCCTATTAGACGAATCCATTTTTTTTTCATTAATACATACATACCCGCTTGAAGGCTCAATCAAACCGAGCATCATTCCGATCGACGTTGTCTTTCCACAACCATTTGGACCTAATAGTCCCAATGTTTCATTTCTATTTATGGTAAAACTTATGTCTTTTACTGCCAATGTATTTTTGAATTTTTTAATTAAATTTTTAACTTCTAATTTCATTTTTTTGCAGCTCTTTTTAATCGATCATTTATTGCAATGCCTGGACCTTTGTTAGGAACTTTAACCACTAAAATTTTTTTATAACCTCTTTTTTTTATTTTTCTCAAAGTTTTATATAAATTAGCTGCTGCCTCTTTCAAGTTTGATTTTTTACTTAAATTGTACCAGTTTTTTCGACTTTTAAACTTTTTTCCTAATGTAATAAACGCATCATTATTATTAGCTATCTTTTGATTTAAAATAATTGGTATCCCTGGAGAATAGTGCCTCTTTAACAAACCTGGTGATTTTATTTTAGAACTTTTACTAATTATATTAATTTTTTGTTTTAAAACTTTTTTGATACTTTCAGGATCAATAATTCCAGGTCTAAGTATTTTTGGTTTTGAAGTTAAATCAATAACAGTAGACTCGATACCAATATTTGATTTTCCACCGTTAATTATAAATTTAAGTTTTCTCTTAAACTCGTCAGCTACATCCTGAGCACATATAGGACTAACGTTTGAAGATAAATTTGCACTAGGCATTGCTAAGGGAAAGTTAATTTTTTTTAAGATTAAGCGTGTAATTTTGTGTTTTGGAAATCTTATTGCGATAGTTTTTAAATTACCAGTAGCAATTTTACTTATTTTAGATTTCAATCTTTTTTTTAAGATAAAGGTGATTGGTCCAGGACAAAATTTATTATATAATTTGTAGAAATTATTATTCAACTCCACATCTTTTTTTGCTATATCGTAGTTATAATAATGAATAATTAGAGGGTTAATTTTAGGTCTTTTTTTTAAATTATAAATTTTTCTGATAGCGCTTGATGAATAAGCATTTCCCGCTAACCCATAAACTGTTTCTGTCGGTAAACCCAATAATTTTCCTCTTTTTAAATTTGATAGGGATTTGTTTAGTATTTTTTTGTTAAAACTAAATATATTTGAATAGATATTTTTCATAATGTTATTATTATAACTGCAATGAAAAATGAAAATATTCCAGCTGACATTAAAAGTAAATCATTAAAAGAAGCAAAAGAGGAAATAAATCAAATTTTAGATAAGCTAGAAAGCAAGGATACGGATTTAACCAATTCTTTAAATGATTATCAAAGATTAATTCAGCTGAATAAACATATTGACCTGTTATTTAAAGAAAAAGTTAAAAGAATTTCTAAAATATCAAAAAATTTTAAACATAATGGTTAGAAAAAGATTACATATTAACGCAAAAAAAGTTGACAGTTTTCTAATTAATTATTTGAACAAACAAGACAAATCCCTTTTGATAAACCCTATAAAATATGGAGTGATATCTGGTGGAAAAAAGATCAGATCAACAATTATTTTTGATATGGGAAAAATATTCAATTTAAATTCAAAAAAATTAATTAATATTTGTGCTAGTGTTGAGTGTATACATTCATATTCTTTAATTCACGATGATTTACCATGCATGGATAATGACAAAATAAGAAGAGGCAAGCCATCTACCCATATAAAATTTGGTGAAGCTTCAGCAGTACTGGCTGGTAATTCTTTATTAACATTAGCTTTTGAAATTATTGCAGACAAAAAATATTCGATTAATCCTAAGGTAAAAAATGAAATTATAAGATCCCTAGCTTATTGTTCTGGTCACACTGGAATAGCAGGTGGCCAAGAATTAGATTTAAAATTTGAAAATCAAAGAAAAGGTTTTAAACAAATTATTGATATGCAAAGAAAAAAAACTGGTAAATTATTTGGCTTTTGTCTTTTTGCAGTTGGAATTATCGCTAACAAAGATGATAGAAAAAAGCATGCCCTATATACTTTGGGGGAAGAGATAGGATTATTATTCCAATTAGCAGATGATTTTTTAGATATTAAAGGATCAGAAAAAATTCTCGGCAAATCAATTAAAAAAGATAAAAAAAAAGGCAAATCGACATTAATTAATCTTATTGGTTATAAAAAAGCACACTACTATGCTAATAATTTGAAGAAAAAAATATTGCACAAATTAAAAAAACATGGAAAAAAAGCAAAAGATATGTCAGATACAATAGAATTTATTCTAGAAAGAAGTTTTTAATGACTAGGTTGATAAGTCAAATAAATTTTCCTGCTGATTTAAGAAAATTTAAAAAAGATGAGTTAAAAAAAATATCGGATGAATTAAGAGATGAGCTGATAGATGTCGTCTCTGAGACTGGTGGGCATCTTGGAGCAGGCCTAGGAGTAGTTGAACTCACAATAGCTTTACATTATGTTTTTGATACTCCAAAAGATAAGCTAGTTTGGGACGTAAGCCATCAATGTTACCCTCACAAGATTATAACAGGAAGAAGAGATAGAATTAAAACTTTAAGAAAAGGAGGTGGACTATCAGGATTTACAAAAAGATCTGAAAGCGAGTATGATCCATTTGGAGCAGCTCATAGCTCTACATCAATTTCTTCTACTTTAGGCATGGCAGTAGCAAAAAAATTATCCAATAATAACAATAATGTTATTGCTGTAATAGGAGATGGAGCAATGAGTGCTGGTATGGCTTACGAAGCAATGAATAATGCCGGAGCATTAAAATCGAAATTAATAGTAGTTTTGAATGATAATGACATGTCGATAGCAAAACCCGTAGGTGCAATGAGCAAATACCTAGCAAAATTACTTTCGGGAAAACTTTATTTTAGCTTAAGAGAAACAGTTAAAATGGTTATTTCTGCTTTTTCAAAAAGATTTAGTCAAAAGGCAGGTAAAGCAGAAGACTTGTTGAGAGGTTTAGTAACAGGCGGAACTTTATTTAGTGAATTGGGATTTTATTACATAGGTCCTGTAGATGGTCATGATGTAGAAAATTTGGTTGAAATTTTTGAAAATGTTAAAAATTCTAGTCACCAAGGCCCTATTTTAATTCATGTAAGAACCCAAAAAGGAAAAGGTTACAAGCCAGCTGAAGAGTCTGGAGATAAATATCACGGAGTGTCAAAATTCAATATCGCGACAGGTAAACAAGCACAGTCAAAATCAAGCGCACCTTCTTACACAAAAATTTTTGCTGAAACATTAATAAAACACGCTGAACAAGATACTAAAATTATAGGAATTACTGGGGCTATGCCAACAGGAACTGGGTTAAACTTATTTGAAAAAAAATTTCCAGATAGAACATTTGATGTTGGTATTGCTGAGCAACACGCAGTAACTTTTGCAGCTGGTTTAGCAACAGAAGGGTATAAGCCTTATGCAGCAATTTATTCAACTTTTCTTCAAAGAGCTTACGACCAAGTTGTTCATGATGTTGCCATCCAATCATTACCAGTAAGATTTGCTATAGATAGAGCCGGTTTAGTCGGAGCTGATGGCCCTACTCATGCAGGTTCTTTCGATATTACATATTTATCTACACTTCCAAATTTTATTGTGATGGCCGCAAGTGATGAGGCAGAGTTGGTAAAAATGATCAATACATCAGTTCATATTAATGATTGTCCTTCTGCATTTAGATACCCAAGGGGAAATGGAGTTGGGGTCGAACTTCCTTTAATCAATGAAGTTTTAAAGATTGGCAAAGGAAGGGTGATTAAAGAGGGGAAAAAAGTAGCAATTTTAAATTTTGGAACAAGGCTTGAAGAATGTCTTAAGGCCTCGCAAATTTTAATTAAAAAAGGAATCGACATAACAATTATTGATGCGAGGTTTGCAAAACCTTTAGATGAAAAATTAATAATTGAAGCCGCAAATAATCATGAAGCTATAATTACAATTGAAGAAGGTTCAGTAGGTGGTTTTGGATCACACGTAATGCAATTTTTATCTAATAGAGGTGTATTTGATAGAGGATTGAAATTTAGATCTATGATTTTACCAGATCTATTTATAGACCAAGACACTCCAGAGAAAATGTATCAGAAAGCAGGATTAGACAGTATTGCGATTGCAAGCAAGATAGAGGAAACTTTGAATTCTAATATAATTTTAGCTAAAAATAAAAATAAGATTTCTAATTAATTGCACTGAGCTCTATGCATCAATACATGGTCTAAGATTACGCAACTAATCATAGCTTCACCAATTGGTACTGCTCGAATACCTACACAAGGGTCATGTCTACCTCTCACTGAAATTTTAGTATTCTTTCCTTTTTTATTTATAGTTTCACGGCTTGTTAAAATTGATGAAGTTGGTTTAACAGCAAATGAAGCAATAATATTTTGTCCTGAGGAAATTCCACCGAGAATTCCTCCAGCATGGTTCGATTTAAAATTTATCTTACCAGATTTTTTTCTCATCTCGTCCGAGTTTTCTTCTCCACTTAAAAATGCAGCATTCATTCCAGAACCAATGTTTACTCCTTTAACTGCATTTATACTCATTAGAGCTGCTGAAATATCGGTGTCCAATTTTGAATAAATTGGCGCACCTAGGCCAACAGGAACACCTGAAACTCTTAATTCGATAATAGCTCCGCATGAGGAACCTGCTTTTCTTATAGCAAGCAGATAATCTTCCCAAAGTTTAATGGATTTCTTATCTGGACAGAAAAAAGGATTTCTTCTTATTTCGTTATTATTCCAGTTTTTTTTATCACATGACATTAAACCTAATTGAGTTACAGCACCAATAACGTTAAAAGTTTTTCCTAAAATCTTTTTTAAAACTAATTTAGCAACTGCACCCGCAGCAACTCGACAAGCAGTCTCTCTAGCCGACTGTCGTCCACCACCTCTAAAATCTCTGATACCGTATTTTTTGAAATAAGTGTAATCAGCATGACCAGGTCTAAACTTATCTTTAATTGTTTCATAATCTCGGGATTTTTTATCTTCATTGTAAATGATTATTGAAATTGGTGTACCCGTGGTTTTCCCTTGAAATACGCCAGACAAAATTATTACCTTATCTGCCTCATTTCTTTGAGTGGTAAACTTAGATTGGCCAGGCCTTCTACGATCCATATCTTTTTGTATATCCTTTTCAGATATTGGTATATTTGGCGGACATCCATCAATTACACAGCCTATAGCTGGACCATGAGATTCACCCCAAGTTGTAAATCTAAATATTTTACCAAAAGTATTAAAAGACATAGTTATTTAATGTATAAATTATTTTACATAATATATGAATCAAAAAAATGGCAAAAATTCACTTGGAATAGACAGATGCTTCGAGGATCTGGATAATCCGATTGATTTGTTCAAAAAATGGTTTTCAGATGCTGAAAAAAATGAAGTTAATGACCCAAATGCCTTTGCTGTAGCTACAGCAGACAAAAATAATCAACCAAATGTAAGGATGGTTTTGCTTAAAGGGTTAAGCAATAAAGGATTTGTATTTTACACAAATTTTAATAGCAAAAAGGGAAAAGAATTAAAAAGTAATTTAAAAGCTTCAATGTGTTTTCATTGGAAAAGTCTTAGGAGACAAGTAAGAGTCCTTGGAAATGTTGAAGAGGTTTCTACTGAAGAAGCAGACGAATATTATAATACGAGACCTTATAAAAATAGAATAGGTGCATGGGCCTCTTCTCAATCTGAAGATTTAGATAAAAGAGATACTTTTTTAAAAAAGATCAGAATATTTGAAAAAAAATATAGTGATCAAAATTCTGTACCTAGACCTCCAAATTGGTCAGGGTGGCGCATACTTCCAAATGAAATTGAATTCTGGTTAGATGGAGAGGGACGAATACACGAAAGGTTGCTTTACACAAAAAATAAAAGCGGTTGGAAAAAAAAATTACTCTATCCTTAAAAAGATCTATTAAGACTAAAGCTTGTTAGATTTTGAAGTATCCTTTTGTCTTCGCTATCAGGAAATATTCCAAGTGAGTCATAAGAAACATTTACAAAGTATTCTGCTCTTTTCATACTGGCTTCAATCGCTTTATATTTATATATTAAAGCCATCACTTCACTAAAATCATCTTCGTTTCTTTTATCTTTTTGCAAAACTTCTTTTAAGAAAGTTCTCTCTTCATCATTCGCTTTTTGGAAAACAATTATGAGCGGTAATGTGACTTTTCCTTCAAAAAAGTCTTTCCCAATTTCTTTACCAAAAAATTTATCTTTACCATAATAATCCAGAGCATCGTCAGCTATTTGAAAAGCAAGTCCTAAGTTTTTTCCGTATGACTCTAATGCTTTCTTTTCTTTATTATTGCTACCAGCTATACAAGCACCTGTTTTTGTTGCTGCAGAAAAAAGAGAAGCAGTCTTTAAATTAATGATATCAATGTAAGTATCTTCAAGCATATCCGCTTCTCCTTTATGCTGTAATTGCAAAACCTCCCCTTGAGCAATCTTAGCTGAAGTAGAGGACAAAAGTTTAAGTACTTCTAAATCACCATCATCAACCATTATTTCAAAACATCGACTTAGAAGATAATCTCCAACTAGAATAGAAGACTGATTCCCCCAAATAGAATTTGTTGTTTTGACACCTCTTCTTATATCACTTTCATCAATTACATCATCGTGAAGCAGAGTTGCAGAATGAATTAATTCTACACAAGCGGCTAAGTTTATATCTCGACTGCCTAAATCGTAACCTGATAATTTAGCTGAACCCAATGTTAACAAAGCTCGTAATCTTTTGCCGCCAGATTTAAGATGATGATCACTCATCTTTTGAATTAAATTAATGTCACTTTTTAATTTCGACTCAATAGTTTTTTCAACTTTTTCAAGTTTATTATTCAATAAGTTTTTCAGCTCTAAGTAAGCTGAACTTGCAGATTTTTTTAATGGTATTACTGAACCCATAAAATATGTTTATAATTGATTTGCTTAATAATAAATTTTTAAATTATTCCGTTATGACGCACCCATGATTCAACTATAGGTAGCGAAAGAAAAATATTATAATTTAATCTATTACTGCTATAAGAGTAAATATAACGATCAATAAATTATGTTTTCATTTTTTAGAAAAAAAATAGTAGTTCCGCATGTTAGATTAACAGGAATTATTGGCTCTGCCGGACGTTTTAAGCAGGGTATGGAATTGGCTAATCAAAAAGATATTTTGAAAAAAGCTTTTTCAGTAAAAAAAATTTCTCATGTAGCAATTTCAATTAATTCCCCGGGCGGATCACCTGTTCAATCTCATCTTATATATAGTTATATAAGAGACTTAGCGTCTAAAAAAAAGGTAAAAGTGTTAATTTTTGCTGAAGATGTGGCAGCATCTGGTGGATATTTTATTGCTTGTGCAGGAGACGAGATTTTTGCAAATTCAAGTTCAATAATTGGATCAATAGGAGTTATTTCTGCATCTTTTGGTTTTAAAGATTTAATTCAAAAAATAGGTGTGCAACGAAGAGTTTATACAGCTGGCAAAAATAAGAGTACATTGGATCCCTTTGTTGAAGAGAAAGAGGAAGATGTAAAAAGATTAAAAAATATACAATTAGAACTACACGAAGATTTTATTAAGATTGTTGAAACAAGTAGAGGCTCTAAACTAAAAGATCCCGAAAAAAATAATATATTTACAGGTGAATTTTGGACGGGCAAAACTGCATTAAAACTTGGACTAATCGATGGAATTGGAAATGCTGAACAAGTTTTAAAAGAAAAATTTGGTGACAAAGTAATTATTAAAAATTTTGAAAAACGTAGGGGTTTTTTGGCTAAAAAATTATCATCCTCAACTTTTGATCCTATTGAAAAGACAATAAATATTTTAGAAGAAAAAACCATGTGGCAAAAATTTGGTTTATAAATGCCAATTAAAAAAAAATTAAAATCTTTATCATTTCAAGAAATAATAATGAATTTACAAAAGTTTTGGGGTAAATATGGATGTGTTATTTTACAACCATATGATCTAGAAGTTGGAGCTGGAACTTTTCACCCAGCGACTACTTTAAGATCTTTGGGACCTAAACCTTGGAAAGCAGCTTATGTTCAGCCATCTAGAAGACCAACTGATGGAAGATATGGAGAAAATCCAAATCGTTTACAACATTATTATCAATATCAGGTAATCATTAAGCCATCTCCTGAAAATATAAAACAAGTATATTTAAAAAGTTTATCCTCCATCGGTATAGACGTAAAAAACCATGACATAAGATTTATCGAAGATGATTGGGAAAGCCCAACTTTGGGAGCAGCTGGATTAGGATGGGAGGTTTGGTGTGATGGTATGGAGATAACTCAATTTACATATTTTCAACAAATGACAGGAGTAGAATGTAAACCAGTGCCTGTTGAATTAACTTATGGATTAGAAAGACTATGTATGTTTGTTCAAGGAAAAAAAAATGTATTTGATTTAGATTGGAATAATGAGGGAGTGAAATATAAAGATGTTTTTCTACAAGGGGAAAAAGAGTTTTCTGCTTATAACTTTGAGTTTGCTAACACTCAAATTCTGCAAAAAAATTTTGAAACAGCCGAGGCTGAATGTAAAGCATTACTTGAAAAAAAACTATCTTTACCCGCTTACGACCAATGTTTAAAAGCAAGCCATTTATTCAATTTACTTGATGCTCGTGGAGTTATTGGTGTTGCGGAAAGGACTGGTTACATTAATAGAATAAGAGAATTAGCTAAAGGCTGCGGTTCTGTTTGGCTCAATTCCCAAATTTAAACTTTTATGTCTGATTTTTTTCTTGAACTTTATAGTGAGGAAATACCTCCCCAACTACAAATAGATGCTAGAACTCAACTCAAGGACCTTATTACAAAGCATTTAAAGGAGGATGGAATTAGCTTTAAAGATTGCTGTGAATTTTCTAGTCCAACAAGACTAGGTATATATTTAAAAGGAATTCCAGATAAAATTAAAATAAGATCAAGAGAAATTAAAGGTCCAAAAACAGGGGTTTCTACAAACATAATCGAGGCATTTGCTAAATCTCACGATGTTACGAAACAAAGTTTATTTATAAAAAAAACTGATAAAGGTGAGTTTTATTTTACTAAAACTAAAGAAAAAATAATTTTAGTAGAAAATCTGATGAAAGAAAATATACCTAAAATTCTATCATCTATTAGTTGGAAAAAATCAATGAAATGGTCAACAAATGACATGTTGTGGGGAAGACCTTTGCGATCAATACATTCATCTTTTAATGGAAAAAAATTATATTTTAAATATCATCATTTAGAAACGACTGATAATATTATTATTGAGCAAGATTTGATAGTAAAATCTAAAAAAGTTAAAAATTTTAAAGATTATAATGCATTTTTAAAAACCAATAATATTTTAATCGATCAAAATGAAAGAAAAAAAATTATACTAAAAAAATTTGACACATTTTTGAAAAGCAAGGGTTATAAAACTTCTTTTAATCAAAATCTTATTGAAGAAGTTGTTAATATTGTAGAAAACCCAAATATTCTACTTGTAAGTTTCGATAAAGAATATTTAAAAATACCGAAGGAGATCATAATCTCTACTTTGGAAAAACACCAAAGATATTTCCCAATATTTGATAGTAAAGAAAAATTAACTAATCTTTTCTTTGTGGTTGCAAATAAAAAAGACGATAAAAAATTTATATCAGAAGGAAACAAAAGAGTTGTAGAAGCAAGACTTGCCGATGCTAGATTTTTTTGGGAAAAGGATAGATCTAAGAATTTAATTAAACAAATAGCTGAATTAAAAAAAATAATTTTTTATGAAAAAATTGGTACAATTTATGACAAAACTCAAAGGATTAGAAATTTAGCAGGTCTTCTATCAGATGAATTAAATATTAATAAAGAAAAAATTCAAGTAGCTGCATCAATTTCAAAATCTGATTTATGTTCTGGCTTAGTAAATGAATATCCTGAGTTACAGGGTGTGATGGGAAAATATTTTGCCTTATCGCAAGGTTTTGATGAAGATATAGCAAACTCTATAAGCGAACACTATCTACCTATAGGAATAACATCTTCTTTACCCAAGAAGCCCTTCAGCTATTCGATTTCGATTGTAGATAAAATTGATAGTTTGGTTGGTTTCTTTTCTATTAATGAAAAACCCACAAGTTCTAAAGATCCATTTGCGCTTAGAAGAGCAGCTATTGGTCTTCTTCGAACAATTATTGAAAACAAGCTATCTATTAAATTACGAGATCTAATCTCGTACTCGGTAAGACTTTATGAAGAACAAGGTATTCAGATAAAAAATGACAAAACAGAAATTGATGTGCTTGATTTTTTAAAAGAAAGAATGAGAAATATTTTAAAAATAAAGAATATTAAAATTGATATTATCGAGGCCTCAATAAGTTCACACGAGGGTGATAATTTTCTAGATCTATATAAAAAAAATATTCTAATGAATAAATATATTAAAAAAGACGTAGGTATAAACGCAATAAAATCATATAAACGAGCTTCAAATATAACTGATAAAGCAGATAAAGATTTAATAGGCCGACCAGATGCGGTTCTTTTTAGAACGGACGAAGAAAAACTGCTGTATGAAAAAATTAATGAGATACGCAAGGCTTTTACAATCAAAGAGAATAATAAAGACTATGAAAACTTACTTATAAGGCTTTCAGAAACAAAACAAACTACTGATAATTTTTTTAATAATGTTATTGTAAATGATGATAATCAATATATTAAGAATAATAGACTAGAATTATTAAAAATGTTTTGTAACACTTTTAATAATTTCATAAATTTTTCTAAATTAGAGGGTATTTGATGTCAAAAATGATATTTAGTTTTGATGATAAAACAACGAAAAGACTTAAAAGTAAAAAGAATATATTAGGCGGAAAAGGTGCTAATCTTGGTGAAATGGGTAGGTTGGGTTTACCAGTGCCACCTGGTTTTACAATAACTACAACAGTCTGTGATATATTCTATAAGAACAAAAAACAATTACCAAAAAAAATAATTCGCAATATTGAGATAGAACTAAAACAAATTGAAAAAAAAACTGAGAAAAAATTTGGTGACTTAAAAAATCCGTTATTAGTATCCGTAAGGTCTGGTGCAAGAATTTCAATGCCAGGAATGATGGATACGATACTTAATTTAGGCTTAAACGATAAAACAGTTTTAGCTTTAAAGAAGAAAACGTCTAATGGAAGATTTGCAAAGGATAGTTATAGAAGATTTATACAAATGTACAGTAGTGTAGTGCTTGGAGTAGAGCCACATTTATTTGAGGAACTAATAGACAACTATAAGTTAACAAAAGGTGTTTTACTAGATACAGAGTTAGATGAAAGTGACTGGGATGGATTAATATCTAATTTTAAAGATTTAGTAAAAAAAGAAAAAAAAATTAATTTTCCTCAAGATGTCAAAAAACAATTACTTGGGGCAATTAACGCAGTATTTTTATCTTGGGATAGTCAAAGAGCCAAAACTTATAGAAAACTAAATCAAATTCCGGATCACTGGGGAACAGCTGTAAATATCCAGGCTATGGTTTTTGGAAATATGGGTAATAATTGCTCTACAGGTGTTGCTTTTACCAGAAATCCCTCAACAGGAGAAAATTCATTTTTTGGAGAATTTTTAATTAATGCCCAAGGCGAAGATGTTGTAGCAGGAACTAGAACCCCACAATATATAACCAAAAAGTCCAAACAAAAGTCTGGTTCGAAAGATCCATCTATGGAAGAGGTAATGCCAAAAGTTTTCAAAGAATTGTCTAAAGTGTTTTTAAAATTAGAGAAACATTATAGAGACATGCAAGATATTGAGTTTACTGTAGAAAACAATAAACTTTGGATGCTTCAAACCAGATCTGGAAAAAGAACGGCAAAGGCTGCAATTAAAATTGCGGTCGATATGGTAAAAGAAAAATTAATTTCTAAAAAGGAAGCAATTTTAAGAATTGATCCGAATACTTTAGATACTCTATTACATCCAACATTAGACGATAAGGTTAAAAAAGAAGTTATTGCTTCTGGGCTGCCAGCTTCGCCTGGAGCAGCAAGTGGTAAAGTTGTTTTCACCGCTGATGAAGCAGAAAAATTGAATGGAATGAAGCAAGATACAATTTTAGTAAGACTAGAAACATCACCCGAGGATATTCATGGTATGCATGCAGCAAAAGGTATTTTGACAGCAAGAGGCGGGATGACAAGCCACGCTGCGGTAGTGGCTAGAGGAATGGGAAGGCCCTGCGTATCAGGCACAAGTGAAATTACTATCGATTATGAAGCTAAGCAATTCAAGGCTGGTGATTTTGTCATTAAAGAAGGCGATATTATCACAATTGATGGCGGAAGTGGAAAGGTAATGAAAGGTTTAGTTCCCACTGTGCAACCTGAAATATCTGGGTATTTCTCAACTATAATGAAATGGGCAGATGAATTTAGAAAACTAAAAGTGCGAACTAATGCAGAAACAGAAAATGACAGTAAAACCGCTAGAGACTTTGGAGCCGAAGGAATTGGATTGTGTAGAACAGAACATATGTTTTTTGATGAGGAACGAATTTTATCTGTAAGACAGATGATTTTATCAAAAACAAAAGATGACAGAAATAACGCTTTGGAGAAACTTTTACCTCATCAAATAAATGATTTTAAAAAAATTTTTAAAGTTATGTCTGGTTTACCCGTCACGGTAAGATTGCTTGACCCACCTCTCCATGAATTTTTGCCTAAGGCTGATAAAGATATAGATGAAGTTGCAAGATCATTAAATTTATCATCTAAAGAAGTTAAAGATAGAATAGAAGAGTTGCATGAAGAAAATCCAATGTTAGGTCACAGAGGATGCAGATTAGGTATTTCTTTTCCTGAAATATATGAAATGCAATGTAAAGCTATTTTTGAAGCAATACTTCAACTTAAAAAAGAAAAAATTAAATCTGCATTTGTTGAAATTATGATACCTCTTGTATCCACTGATAAAGAGCTGAAAATTTTGAGAGATTTAGTAAATAAAATTGCGAGAGAAGTTGAAAGAGAAAACAAAATAAAACTAGAATACATGGTAGGTACAATGATTGAATTACCAAGAGCAGCCTTACAAGCAAAATCTATATCAAAACACGCAGATTTTTTTAGTTTTGGAACTAATGATTTAACACAAACTACACTAGGAATAAGTAGAGATGACTCGGGTAAATTTCTTAACGACTATATAGAAAATAAAATTTTTGATGTAGATCCTTTCGTGAGCATTGATCAAAATGGTGTTGGTGAGTTAGTTGAAATTGCATCTTCTAGAGGAAGAAAAATCAATAAGAATATTAAATTAGGTATCTGCGGCGAACATGGAGGTGACCCTAAAAGCATTGAATTTTGTTCGAGAAGAGGACTTAATTATGTTTCTTGTTCACCTTTCAGAGTTCCTGTAGCAAGGTTGGCTGCAGCCCAAGCAGAACTATCTAAATAATAATGTTGTATCAAATGAA
>MDTA01029140.1_pt1 | contig 17257 bp, 16 predicted proteins | sample 811151 | NCBI WGS metagenome assembly MDTA01 (sample SAMN05326648, study PRJNA326480) | marine metagenome | isolation source: seawater | place: Indian Ocean: South | collected 2010
GAAAACATTTGCCCTAATTGCTTTTTTTGCTTTTTTTCCTAATAAATTATTAAATTCTTTGGCTAAAAAGTCACCAGTTCCCGGTCTTTTTACCCATAAATTTTTTGTAGAAAATTTTTCACCTTTGCTAATTGGTTTTATAGTCACTACTGATGCATAAGCAAACTTAATAGTTTTTGACTCTTCTTTCAGCGGTTTTTTTTTACCCTTATATGAAATTGCTTCAAATATAGCCTTTGATGCTGAAATTAATGATTTAAGTTCAGTCTTGTCCATTGATGAACTAATATCTGGGCCCTTCCTTTTTTTATTATCTGTAAAGTGCTTTTCAATAATAGAAGCTCCTAATCCAAGAGCCGCATACGAGCAATAAAGATCTTTAGTATGATCTGATAATCCTATAACAGCCTCAGGGAAATTTTTTTTAAGTTCTCTCATGCAGTTTAGTTGTACAAGTTTATAAGGTGTGGGATAGATATTCGTACATTGTAATAAAGCAAAATTTATTTTTTTTCTCCTTAAAATATTAACTGCTGGCTTAATAGTTTCAACCGAGTTCATTCCAGTGCTTAAAATTATAGGTTTTTTAAATTTACATATATATTCAATTAAAGGATAATTATTACATTCTCCTGATCCAATTTTAAAAGCAGGGACTTTAAATTTTACTAATCTGTCTACAGCTGCTCTTGAAAAAGGACTGGATATAAATATTCTCCCTCTTTTTTGAATATGTCGCATTAAAAGATATTCATTTTTTTCCGATAAAGAGCTACTTCTCATTATATTAAAAATACTTTTATTTGAATTTCCTGGCTTAATTTTTTTTGCCTCACTTATCATTTCATCATCAATAATATGTGTTTGATGTTTTATTACTTCAGCTCCAGCGTTGATAGCCGAGTCAGCTATCCTAATTGCCTCTTTCAAGCTACCATTATGGTTAATGCCAATTTCAGAAACAATTAATGGGAGGCTATTGTCACCAATTTTTCTTTTTCCTAAAAAAAAAGACATGTTTTAAAGAGAGGTGTATCCCCCATCAATTATGAAGTTTTGACCTGTTACATATGAAGCGGAATCGCTGATTAAATATTTGAATATTCCAAAAATCTCCTCTTGGTTTGCCATTCTGCCAACCAAGGTTTTAGAGCCATAAGATTTTAAGAATTTTTTATTATGTTGGTTGTAAACACCCCCTGGGGATACCACATTAACTCTTACTTTTCCAGCATTCCAACTAGCTAGCCATTTAGCTAAACCTATAACTCCTGCTTTGGATGCTGAATAGGCAGGAATACTTTTAAATTTTTGATTTTTATAAATTCTATGATCAGGGCTTACTAAGCCGTAAATACTTGAAACAAAGATAATACTGCCCTTATTTTTTTTTAACTCCCTATTAGTTTCTCTTGCTGCTAAAAAAGCTCCCGTAAGATTTATTTCTAAGCTAGAATTCCAGAGATCGATTGGGTAATTTTCAAATTTTGGAAATTTTTTTTTGTTTTTTATGAATGACTCTTGCGTTGCTGCAGCGTTATAAATCATACAATCTAAACCTTTTAAGAATTTGATCGAACTTTTGATTATATTTATGAACTTTTTTTCATCTTTTATATTACATTCAAAAAATTTAACTTTTTTAAATTTTTTCTTTAAAAATTCAAATTTTTTACTGGGTAAATCAATAGCTACAAGATTTGCCTTTTCATAAGAAAATCGTTTTACATAATGTGACCCAAGTACCCCTGATGCTCCAATTAAAATTATTTTTTTATTTTTAATCATTACTTAATTTCACAAAAACTAAATTAATTCCTAAACTTTAAGAATTTTGATGGAACACCGCCGTTAATTGAACCTGTTTTAGTATCTTTATTCACAAAAGAATGAGCCGCTATAATAGATTTGTCTGAAATTACAACTCCTTTTGCTATTGTCACATTTGTACCAGTCCAACAATCTTTTCCAATATATACTGGTTTATGTAAATAGCCTTGAAATTGAATATTCTCGTCCATTTTAAATAAGTGTTCATTTGAGTTAATAGAGTTTCTGGGTCCAATAACACTAAATTCTCCTATATGAATGTCGCCCCCTCCATTTATTATAGCACCTGTGGTTATTATTACGTTATTTTTGATAACTATTTTTCCCTCTCTAGCAGCAACTATTCGACAATTATCCTCTATTTTCACATTATCACCAATTCTTAAATATCCTTTTTCTCTCGTTCTTAAATCGATCCTTCCTAAAATGGATACATTATTTCCTATGCTCACATTATTTTCAATAGCTTTTAATTTAAGATCTGGAATTTTTGTAATAAAAAAATTTCTTCCCACTTTAAATCCTTTGATTATCAAAAATAACTTAATAATAAAGCTAAAAGGTATGTAAACACTGGTTCCAAATATAAGTTCTAAAAATTTCATTTTTAATTTAGCTCTAAGAACATTTTACAACTAATTAAGGAGAAAATAAACTTGTTCATCTCTCCATCAAATTTACTCGAGTCGTTCAAGAATTCTTTAAGTTGTTTAGGTTCAATAAATTCCTCTAAAATCTCAGAATTCTTATTTAAATAGTTGCCAATTTCATCTTTCGAAACTAAAGATGTTAAGTTAGCATTAAAACCAAACTTTTCTTTAGTCTCTCTCACATCATCAATCAAAATATCTTTGGAAATATCTCTTAAAATTTTTTTTTGAAAAGATTTATTAATTAAAAATTTGGAAGGTATTTGATAAACTAGTTCAAATAAATTATGGTCTAAGAATGGACTCCTATTTTCAATTGAATAAAACATTGAATTTAAATCATCATGCTTTAATATTACTGGGACAGTTTCAAAAAACATTTCATTTAAAAGTCTATTTTTAAGTGGATCTTCAGTATAAAAAATTTCATTATATGTTGATTTATCTATTGATTTGTTTCCTAATAAATTTTTTATTTTTTTTGTCAAACCGTAACAAACATCCTTGTATTTAGGTGATTTTATATAAAGGTCGAATTTCTTTAATTCAGGATTTTTTATAAATGGTAAAATATTTTTTCTCCATTGGTTTAGTTCATCGTCGAAATCTAAATTTTCCTTATACATTGATGCAAAATATAACAAATAATGGTCATAATAACCTGTAAAAATTTCGTCTGCACCAGTGCCAGAAATAGATACTTTGAAACCTTTTTTAGAAATAGACTCGCTCAAAAATGAATGAATAAAATATGATATAGTTGATAGTGGAGAGTCATGTTGTTTAGTTAATATTTTTAATCTTTCAAAAAAAGATTTTTCATCATTAATTTTAATTAATTCACTATCACATTTTAAATCTCTAACTATTTTATTAATATTTTTTTCTTCGTTATATCTGGGATCACTATCTATTATAGAAAATGTACTTAGTCTCTTATTAAGTTTTTTTGTTGCAATTGAGGCCAAATATCCAGAGTCTATCCCTCCGCTTAAACAAAAAGCCAAAGGTACGTCAGATCTCATTCTCATTTCTAATGATTTTACCAATAGTTTTTCTGTATTTTCTAAAATATCTTGGTAATTAATTTTGTTATCGATTTTAAGTTTTGGCGACCAATACTTCTTTTTTTTAACTTCAAAATTTTCATTAAGCTCTAAATTTGTACCTGACTCCAGACTATGTATCTCTTTAAAAAATGAGTTGTTATCTTTATTAATTGATTTATATCCAAGATTTAAATAATGAAATATTTTTTTTTTTTTAATTTTAAAATTTTTTCCTGAAATTTTTTTTATATATTTAATCTCAGACCCAAAAATAAATTCTTTATCATTAAAATAATAATATAGTGGCTTTTCTCCGAATCTATCCCTCGAAATTAAAAAAGTTTTTTTCTTATTATCGATTATTACAAATGCCCACATTCCTTGAAAATATTTTACACAATCATCTCCATACTCAATATAAGATTTTAAAAGAACCTCACTATCTGAATTTGTTTTGAAAGAATGCCCTTTTTTTACTAATTCTTTTCTTAACTCAATGTAATTATAAATTTCACCATTAAACAATAACACTTTGTCTTCAAAGACAAACGGTTGATTTGCTTTATTGCTTAAATCAATTATGCTTAATCGAGAGTGTATGAAATGATTATTAATTTTAAAAGAATTAGAGCTATACTCACCTATAAAATCAGGTCCTCGATTAAACATTATTTTTTTACAAGACTCAATATTTGATTTAGGTACTTGATTGTAAGAAATGTAACCTGCTATTCCACACATAATTAATAAATTTTAATTTTTATTTTGAGATAAACTTAAATCGATGATCTTATCAAAATATTTATAATGATTTTGATTATGAGTAGTTTGTATTACTGTTATACCCTGTTTTTTAAAAAGAGATATTTCTTTCATAATTTTTTCCTGGTTGACTGTGTCCAATGCACTTGTGATTTCATCTAATAATAAAATTGGAGATTTAGCATAAATTGCTCTTGCTATACCTATTCTTTGTTTTTGTCCTCCTGAAATATTAAAACTATTATCTAAAATAATAGTATCTAAACCTTTAGGTTGATCTGAAATAAATTTTTTTAATTGGGAAATTTCAACAGTTTTTTGTATTAATTTTAAGTCCTCATCAAAGTTATCGCTTACAAAAGTAATATTTTTTTTTATGGTATCGTTTATTAATTTTACATCTTGTCCAACATAACCAAAATTTTTTGTAAATTTTTTTCCAACAAAAAAATTTTTTTCTTTAACATCTTGGCCATCAAACAAATAAGTCCCACTAAAATTTTTTTGTAAAAGCATAATTATATCAAGTAGTGTTGATTTGCCAGAGCCACTTGGTCCAACTACTCCAATATAGTCACCAGAGTTAATGGTAATATTAATATTATTTAAAGTATTATTATTTGCATCTTTGTATTTAAAATTAATATTTTTAAGTTCAATTGAATTTTTAAAAAAAATTCTTTTTTGCAATTCTTTTAAATTTGAAAAAAAATCTTTTTCTTTTGAACGATTTTGTAATTTTTTATTGATTATATTAACTGAAGCATCGCAATATTTGATAGTATTTATAGAGTTTATGCATTTTACAATCGAAGGCATAATTCTTATAGTAGCTACACTTAAAAGTCCAAGGACTAAAAAAATTTCACCAGATGAATTTTTTATATTAAATAGAATAAAAAAAGTGATACACAATATTATTATTATGGCGAGCTCTAAAAAAATTCTTGGTAATAGTATATAAAACTTATAATTTTTATTATTCTTAATTTTCTTTTGAAGAGCTGATGTCGTTCTTTCTAAAAACTTTTTATGTAGATCAAAAATTTTTATTTCTTTGTATAAGTTGTATACTTCCATAACAGAGTGTATATATTTATTTTCAAAATTTTGTGCATTATCACCTATACTTTTGAATGTCCTTCTTGTGGTTAATAGATAAAACGTAGAGAGTAAGAAAAGTGTCAAAACTATAATGGTCGTTGAGTAAAAATCAACAGACATCAGTATAATGATAATAAATGTCATTACTAAAATTTCTGTTGAAAAAACAACAACTGCATCAATAAAACCAATATATCTTATAATATCTAGGATTAGCTCTTTATTTATCTTAGACTCTTCATATTCCTTATATGATTCTAAATCTTGATTAACAAAATTTTTTATAATTTGATTTGAAATAAAATACTCTAAGTCTGCTTCAAAAGAGATTTTAAATTTGTTAATTATAATTAAAACAAATGATTTTAAAATAAAAACAATTAAGATAATTAAAAGAATATTTTTTATATAGTTTGAGTCATCAATGCTAAAGTAAGACAAAAACTTTTTTATTAAAGAAGAAGGTCCAAGCCCGTTATTAAAAATTTGATCAAATAGTGGTATAAAAATTGAAAAACTTAAAGCCTCTGCAATTACAACAAAAATAGACGCAAATATTAAAATTATAAATTTTAATTCTAGTTTTTTCGGGATAACGCTTAATGTTGATGCTAAATTTTTAAATACTATTGAAAATATTTTTTTCATATGTGCGATTTATTAAAGTAAAAATAAATTTAATTAGACTTCTTTTTTGCTATAACAAAAATTGTAAGAGCCATATTTTCCTCTTTTTCATCGTTCCGAACTTTCATTGAAACTAAAGGTTTTGTTAAAGCCATCACTAATTTTCTCAAAAATTCCCTTAAAAAACCTTTTTTAGTTCTTGATACAACAAGACTTTCTAACATATGCCATATAACCCAGCCTGGACCTCTACATGCGCCATGCTCTAAAATTTCAAAATTTCTAGAATGAAGTAAATTCTTAAGCCCTGGCATTGTCCATCTTGTAAAATCCATTTTGTGGTGTCTCAAACAAACAGATGGAACGCATAGATAAAAATATCCATTATCTTTCACTACTCTACTCGCTTCATCTAAAACTTTGTCAGGGTGCTCAACATGCTCTAAAACTGAGTTTGATATTAACAGATCCACCGATTTATCTTTAAAAGGCAAAGTGTATAACGAACACACGAAATTAACATTTGAGTAATTACCTAAATCTAAATTATAAACTCCCTCAAATTTATCTTGTCCTCCTCCTAAATTTAAGGCGATAAAATTATCGATTTTATTTACTTTTAATTTTTTTACTAAGTCTCTCAACCTAGGCCCTCCAACAATATCTGGCATATTAGGTTTTTTAATCCTTTCAAATAAATCAAATTTAAATTCTTTATGGTTCCATTCTTCTAAATTTAAATAATCTTGTGAAAAAAATACTTTTTGATTTTTTATCATATGTTTTTGATTACAACTTTCACATAAAAAAAAATTTTCAAATTTTTTTAGTTTAGATCTACAAACACATTGTAAAGAATTTTCAACTCTTGTTAGATGATCATTATTATTCATTTTTATTTAAAAATTTTTTCACAGACTGATATATCAGATAATGAATTTATTTCGAAAGATGATCTTTCATCAACAATTATATGGCCTATATATTGCTTACTAATTTTTTTATTTTCTTTATATTCTTTAAAATCAAAAACACTTATACCTCCTTTTTGAACGTACATTGCCTCTCTTTCCAGTTTCAATTCATTATCAGACCTAAGGGGTCTCAAACCTTTTCTTCCATAAAAAAAATAATTACCCGTATTATCTCTATTTACGCTAAATAGAACTTTTGTAGAATTAAGCACTAAAGTATTTACTGCTTTCTCAATATAAAAACTCTCTCTTAAAGGATTTTGAAAAGCCAAAATTACAATTAGTTGTGGAGATTTTTTGTAAAATTTGCTTACTGATTTTAGCACAGAATTTTTCATATCAGTATTTTCAAATGACATTTTTTTATCCCTTTTGTAAATAAAAACTTTAGAAGAGTATTTTTTTCTTATCAATTTAATTATTTTTGTATCTGAAGTAGTCACTATCACTTTTTTATTGAAATTACATTTTAAAGCTTGATCAATTGAATAAAATAACAATCGTTTTTTTTTTAATTTTTCTAGAGACATACACGAAATATCAAATTGTTTACCTCTAACAGGAATTATAATTGGAATTTTTTGATTTTTTTTTATTAAATTTCTATCTCTTACAAATTTTTGAGTAAGTTTTGACCTAATTTTTAAAAGCTTTCTCTGATTTGTAGTTAGATTATTTTTATGTTGTCTATAATAAAAAAGTGGAATATTAACGTTCTTGATTTTGTAGTTATTTATAAATTTAAACCATATATCAAATCCATCCTGTCTATCGACTTTAACATCGTAATAACCCACTTCCTCTAAAAAAGTTTTTCTAATTAAAGAACAAGCTCCATGAGCTGGAATATCTTTTAATTTTGATTGTTTGTCCAAAGAAATATTTCTATTTAAATTTAAAAATTTACCATTTATATCTACCTCGTAATAATCAGGGTAAACCATGGCTATCTCTTTATTTTCAGTTATTTTTTTATGTAACACTGTCAATGCGTTTGAGTCGAGGTAATCATCTGCATCCAATCTTAAAATAAAATTAGCTCTTGAAGCCCTTATAGCAAAATTGATGTTATTCAAAAGTCCTTTTGATTTTCTATAAAATATTCTAATATTTTTTTTTTTTCTAAATTTTTCAATAATTTTTTTTGAATTATCAGTAGAACCATCATCAATTATAATTATTTCGAAATTTTGAAAATTTTGCTTTAAGGCGCTATTAATACTTTTGTTTAAAAACTTTCCGTAGTTTTTGTTTGTGATATATATTGTAATTTCAGGCATCAAAATAAATCATGATGATATAATGCATCACCTTTTTTTAGGTTTTTCTTAACTTTTTTTCCAATTATTTTAAAATACTTTGATCCACAAATACCCCTAAATGGTCTTAAAGATATAATTTTATCCTTACATATTTTTTCGTTAATTTTAATGTCTTTTTTTAAGTAAATTGATCTTCTGAATATTCTTAAATTGTTTTGTAATTTTTCACTTCTTGTTACTTGTTTGTCTTTAAATTTATTTACTTCATTAATTGAGTTAATATTTTTTAGTAATGTATTGACTTCATTTTTATTTATGGAAATTTGATGATCTCTAAATGATTTTTTTTTAGGATTTATTGAATAGTGCTTTTCTATAATTTTAGCACCGTAAATATAAGCCATTAATGGTACAAAATTTCCTATCGTATGATCAGAATAACCAATGGTTCTTTTAAATATTTTTTGTAATTTTTTAATAGTCAATAAATTTGAGTTTTCAATTGGAGTTGGATAAGCAGTGTTGCAGTGTAGCAAACTTATCATTTGTTTATTTTTATATTTTTTATTATTATTTGAAATAAAGTTTAAAGTATTTTTTATATCCCTAATCGTAGACAATCCTGTAGAAATTAGGATTGGTTTACCTGTTTTTGTTATTTCATCTATTATTTCATAATTTGTTATGTCACCAGATCCAATTTTATAAAATTTTAAGTATCTATTGAATGGTTTAATTAACTCTTTGTCCCATATTGATGCACTAAAATCTTTTCCACTTTTACAAACTAATTTAGCAAGACTTAAATAATCATCAATATTAAGTTTTAGTTTTGAGAAATGATTATATCTTTCATTTGAATCTTTCTTAGAAACCATATTTTTAGCTGTATAAATTTGAATCTTTATACAATCGGCTGTAGATTTGATGCAATTTTTTATTATTTTTTTTGCATCATTAAAATTTCCCTCATGATTAGAGCCGACTTCAGCAATAAAATATACTTGATTTTTTTTGGATTTAAACTTCATGACTATTGTCTTTAATTTTTGTTGTGTTTCATTTTATAAGATTAGGTTCCTCTAAAATCGAGTTTGTTTTTAAAAGGAAATTATATTTTTTTTTTTTAAATATTTTTTTAATAAGTAAAAAATCTTTTTGCGAATCTAGCGAAAGTTTTTTTTTCATATTATTTTTATTTTTCGCAGCATAGTTCTTTATTTTATAATACTTATTGTTTCTATAAAAATAATTGAATATGTGTTCAAAATCATTTTTTTTCATTTTATCTTTTTTTATTTTTTTGAACGAGTTTAATTTTACTATCTCACAAGCTAAACCGCTAGGAAAAGTCTTAGGAAAAACATTTGTAACAATATCATATTTATTTGTTAAAAATTTTTTAATCATTTTATCAAGCAATACATAATCTAAAAAAGGTCTATCAGCGCAAATTCTAACAAAAGAATTTAGTTTGAATTTTTTACAACAGTTTAAAGCTCTATCAAAAACATTTTTATGCGAACCTCTAAAAAATTTTATTTTTTTTGACTTACAAAATTTAATGATTTTATCATCAGGTTTATTTCTAGAGGTAGCTACAATTATAGGAATATTTTTTGAAACTTTTTTTACTCTTTTAAGAATTATCTCTAGAATACTAGCTTTATTAATTTCCATTAAAACTTTACCTTTTAGTCTTTTTGATGAAAATCTAGCAAAAATTATTATACCTAAATTAATTTCATTTTTTAGCATAATGATCCATCTATATATTTTTTTTCAATTGAAGATTTAAGATCATAAATAAATGATTTTTTTTTACAGAAAGATTTAATTGTTTTGCCTCCCATTTGAATAATTTTTCTATGAGGAGTTCCTATAAAAATTGAGTCATAAAAATTTTTTTGTTTCAGATTTCTAATAAGTTTTATTCTCTTATCTGAAAAATAAAAATTTTTATCAACATTAGGATCAAATGCATAAACGTCGAATATTTTTTTGCTCATTTTTTTAATAATTTTTACTACTTGAGAATTTCTTGTGTCTGAAATATTTTCTTTAAAGGTAAAACCTAAAACCAAAATTTTGATTTTTTTCTTTCCAAAATATTTTAATTTTAATTTTTTAATTTCATTCAAGACAAAAGTTGCCATATAATTATTTAATTTTCTTCCTGCTAATATGACTTTTGGATTATAATTTTTTTTTTTTGCTTTGTAGGTAAAGTAATAAGGATCTACTCCTATACAATGGCCGCCGACTAGACCTGGAGAAAAATTGAAAAAATTCCACTTAGTTGAAGCAGCTTCTAAGACATCACTTACGCTTATATTTATTTTTTTTAGTATTAATGTAACTTCATTTACAAAAGCTATATTTAGGTCTCGTTGTATATTTTCAATAACTTTAGCAGACTCAGCAATTTTTATACTCTTTGTAAGATAAACCTTTTTAGTGACTGATTGATATAATTTTTTTACTATTTGTAATGATTTTTTGTTTGAAGCACTTACAATTTTTGTAATTTTATCTATAGAATGTTTGCTGTCACCAGGATTTACTCTTTCTGGAGAGTACCCACATGAGAAATCTTTATTAAAAACTAAATTTGATTTTTTCTCTAAAATTGGAACACAAAATTCTTCGGTGCATCCAGGATATACGGTTGACTCGATTATAACTATTGATTTTTTTTTTAAAAATCTTCCAACAATTTGGCATGCTATTTTGAGTAATTTTAAATCAGGTTTATTTTGAGAATTTACTGGTGTAGGTACAGTAATAATAAATACGTTACAGTTTTTTAAATTTTTAGGATTATAAGAAAATAAAACTTTTCTTTTTAAAATTTGATTGCTGCTTATTTCTCTGTTTGTGTCTAGTCCTTTTCTGAGTTCCAGAATTCTTTTTTTGCTGAGGTCAAAACCAATAACTTGGTTTTTTTCTGAAAACTTCAAAGATAAAGGTAATCCCACATATCCTAAACCTATAACTCCAATTTTATTAAATTTATTTCTACTTTTCATTTAATTTAATTTTATGATAATTTTTATACCAGTCTATAAATAACTTTATACCCATTTTAATACTTGTAAATTTTTTTATCTTAATTATTTTTTTTAAATTGCTTATATCTGATTTAGTTTCGTAAATATCTCCAGCTTGTAAGGGTAATAGATTAAATTTGCTTTTTAACTCTAAATTTTTTTCAATCTCTCTTAGATAATCAGTAAGTTTAGTTTGTGATCCTTTTCCAACATTTAGTATTCTAAACGGAGTATTTTTTTTTGGGGGAGGTCGTTTAATTAGTTTTTCAATGATATAAGCAACGTCCTCTACAAATGTAAAGTCTCGTTTATGTTTTCCGTAGTTATAAAGATCAATCTTTTTTTTTAATAAAATATTTTCTGTAAATTTGTATAAAGCCATATCAGGTCTTCCCCAAGGACCGTAAACAGTAAAAAATCTAAGACCAGAAGAGGGGAGGTTATAAATATGGCTATAACTGTGAGCCATAATCTCATTAGATTTTTTTGTTGCAGCATAAAACTGTATTGGATTATCAGTTGATTGGTTTTCTCTAAAAGGAATCTTTTTACTTTCGCCGTAAACACTACTAGTGCTAGCAAATAATAAATGTTTTATTTTAAATATTTTGCAACTTTCCAAAACATTAAAAAAAGCGATTAAATTATTATCAACATAATCAATTGGTTTTTTCAAAGAATGTCTTACGCCAGCTTGAGCTGCCAAATGTACAACATAATCAAATTTATATGTCTTAAATAATTTTTTAAGAGGTTTAAAATTTTTTAAGTCGATCTTTTTAAATATAAAATTTTTATTTTTTTTTAAAATTTTTAATCTATCTAGTTTAAGTTTTTTACTGTAATAATTATTTAAATTATCTATACCTATAATTGAATATTTTAAATTGCCAGTTTGAATTTTTTTTATTAAATGAAAGCCAATAAACCCAGCTGCGCCTGTTACTAAGATTTTTTGCTTTTTTACCATAAATGCTTTGGTTAAATTATTTTAAAACTTTTTTTGTCTAATTTAAATTTAATAATTATAGCCTCTAAATAAGTTTTCACTCTTTTTAAGTAAAAATAAAAAAATTTTAAAACAATATAAAAATAATTTTTTATTTTCTTTTGTTTTTTTAAATTTATTGCTAAGTTTTTTAATTCATATTTCATAGGAACGAGTATTAAAATTGGAAAAAGCAATAAGGCTATTAAAACGTATATTCTAGAAAAAGTTTTTTTTTGATTTAAACTTTCCATTTGTTTTTCGTATAATAAATCAAACATAAGTAGATCTAGCTTAGAGTATTCATCTTTCCATTTTTTCCTAGTTGCCCAATTTTGATTTATACCAGTTAGTAATCGTTTTGTTCCTTTGTCTCCCCACCAGATTAAGCCATTAATAGTTGTTGAGCTAAAAATTTTTTCTAGATACTTAATACCAAGATATCTACTCAAAGACCTAAAAGTTTTTTTGGGACTTTGATTGAGCTTTTCATAAGAAACAATTCTTAAATTATCTATTTTTTTTTTTAATTTATATTTGGTTAATAAAGAAAAAGGAAAATGATCTTTGTTGGTTAAATCAAAAACTCTAGCATAAGATTGAATACAAACATGTAGAGACTCAAACGAATTTAAGAAATTTTTTTCTCTGCTACTCATATATGAAGCTAGTCCGTTTCTTAAGTCTCTTGTTATTAAAATATAATTAGAATTAGCAAAAATTTTTTCTTGATCAATTATTTCATAGTATCTGTGAAGATGGATAAAAATAATTTTTGTTTTAAAAAGATTTTTTTTTCTTGAGATAAAATATGAGCCTAGTACAGATAGGAAAAAATTTTTAATATTTAATTCCTCATCTTTTATAAGATTTTTAGCATGTTTGATAAAGATTTTTTTTTCAATCTTAAAGTATTTATTTCTTTTTGGTCCTAATTGATCCCATCTTTCATATTTTTGAATTTTAGAATTAAATAACGACGAAAATTGATTGTCATTAATAAATAGATTTAACAATTTTGATAAATTTTTATTTTTATAATTCTTTTTCCAAAATTGATAAAACCTGACAATGCCTGGGAGTTGAAGAATTTGCGGATGATCATCTAAGCATGCTTGAAACATTCCTGAACCTGGTCTTTGCCAATCTATTATTAAAGTATAACTTTTAAGACCATTTATGTGTTGAAAAGCTTTTCTATAATTAATTGATTTTTGCATAGCTCCGCACTTTGATAAATTTAATTATCAAAAAATAAATTAGATTAGCCATTCTATTTTTAAATAAAAATAAAATTCTTATTATTCTCTTCTGTAATTTTAATTCTTACGTTTTTATTAATTGCAAATATATTTTTATTTTTCCAAAAAATATCAAATAAAAAATTTTTAAATGGACCACTTTTAAATTTGATTTTATTAAATTTTAATTTATTAAAGAATTTTAAGCTAATTATATTATTTTCAGAGTTGTCTTTACATTTTTTAATAAAGAGCTCTATATTTTCTTGATCAAGTTGAAAAGAATTTAAAAAATACTTAAGACCTTTAATGTATTTTTCTCCAGATATTTTTGAATTATTTTTTAATTTTAAAAATACATATTCTCCTAAAAGATTAATGTATCCTTGCGTTTTTCCTCTTAATATTTTTGGATAAAACATCTCAAAATTATTATTAAATTTATCTTCTAAAGATCTTATAAAAATATTTTCTTGATTTCTTTTAATTTTTGCAACAACCCAGGTCATTTAGTTTTTTTTTTTTCGATTTCTAGTTCTTTCTTTAAGTTGTCGTATTCTTCTAGTTTTTTTTTCATAAAACTAACTGTTAATTTAAGCTTATGTTCTATCCCCGCTGGTGTTAGAAGATATATATAATTTATTTTTGATGGATTATTTTTAAAATTCTCTATTTTAATTAATCCTTTTTTTTTCAATTCATCTAAACAGTAGCTTATTTTTCCGAGGCTTAGTTTTAACTCTTTGGATAATCTCCTTTGAGTTTGGTTGGGATTTTTTCCTAATTTAATAAGAATGTTTAAAATATCTTGATTGTCTGGCATAATAATATATGTTCAAATTTTGAACAATAGTAACGTTCAATTATTGAACTGTAAAGTAAAATTATGAAAAAAATTAAGATTTTTTGCACTTTAGGGCCTTCGTCTTTAAGTAAAAAATTTTTGAAATTTGCTCAAAGTCAAAAAGTTGACCTAGTTAGACTTAATATGTCCCATCTTAATTTAAGAAATTTAGAAAAAAATATTAAATATATAAAACGTCATTCTAATTTGAAAATTTGTATAGACACAGAGGGAGCCCAAATTAGAACAAAAATAAACAAAAAAATCAGTTTAAAAAAAAATCAAAAATTAAGATTATTTAAATCAAAAAAATTTCATCTATATCCTATAGATGTATATGATAAAATAAAAAAAAATGATGTTTTAGAACTTGGTTTTGATGGATTGATTATTAAAATAATTAGTAAAAATAAAAATCATTTAGACTCAATTTGTTTGAATGGTGGTAAATTAGAAGCAAATAAGGGTGTGCATTTAGTCAATAGAAAAATAAAATTAAATTATTTAACAGTGAAAGACTTCAATGCTATTAAGTTGGCAAAAAAATATAATATAAATCATTATGCATTATCTTTTACTAACACTCTTGAAGATGTTGAAAAATTTAATGAACTACTTCCAAAAAAAATGAAAATTTTTAAAATTGAAACAGAAGAGGCTTTAAAAAATTTTAGCCAAATACAAAGAAAAGGAAATTACTTTTTGCTTGATAGAGGTGATTTATCCAAAGATATCTCTGTTGAACGGATTCCTTTTGCTCAAAGAAATATTTTCAAAAAAAAATTAAAAACTAATGAAGTTTTTATCGCAACAAATCTTCTTGAAAGTATGATAGATAAACCGTATCCCACTAGAGCAGAAGCTAATGACATTTACAACTCTATAGAAATGGGTGCGTCAGGTCTGGTTCTTGCTGCTGAAACAGCGATTGGAAAGTTTCCAGAAGAGTGTATTATTTTTTTAAAAAGAGTAGCCAATCAATTCAAAAAAGATAACTCAAGTTTACCATAAATTATTACAAATATTTTTTTGTTTTGTTTATGTAGGTTCTAGTTTATAAATACTTCTATGATAAACAAATTCAAAAAATCATTATTAATTTAATCAAATAAATGAAGTCAAAAATTATCAAGTTTGGGAAAAGGTTCGGAGATATATTTGCTATAAAAAAAAGCTTTTTTAACGATAACGACTTGTTAGTCAAAAAGCAAAAAAAAATTGCTAGGATATATAAATCTCAATCAAAAAGAAAAAAATGCAAAGTGTGTGAAGCTAAATTATATGGTCCAAAATTTTTTAATCATAAAATAGAGTATATAATTTGTAGTAAATGTTCACATGTGAACGGAAGATTCAATGATACTGAATATTATAGCAAGAAAATTTACGAGTCAGAAAATATCAATTATTCAAAAACATACAGATCTGACAATTTAAAAGAATTTCAAAATAGACAAAGCAAAATTTACGACCCAAAAGTAAAGTTTTTGAGAAATTTTCTTAAAAAAGATAAATCTATTGAAATTTTAGACTTTGGGTGTGGCTCTGGTTATCTAATATCATCTTTAATTGATCATGGATTTAAAAATGTAAAGGGTGTCGAAGTTTCAAATAATCAAATTAATTACGGAAAAAATGTACTCAAAAAATTCGGTAAAAATCCATTGATATTAAGTTATGTTACCAGAAAGAAAATTTTTGACGAAATTTCTAACACAAACGCTAAATGTATTACTTTAATTGGTGTTTTGGAACATATTGTTAATGTTAAGTATTTTATGTCTTTGATCAAAAAAAATAAAAATCTTAAATATATTTATTTGAGTGTGCCAATGTTTTCTTTGTCTAGTGTGATTGAAAACAATTATTCGAATGTTTTCAATAGACATTTGGGAGGTGGTCATACACACTTGTTTACTGAAAAATCCTTAATAAAGCTGATGAATAGAAATGGTTTTTATGAAAAGGGTTCTTGGTGGTTTGGTACAGATATCCCAGACTTATTTAGATCTTTCAACATTCAAATAAATAAAAATAAATCTCTAGGATTAAAGAAAGTTGTAAATGATTTTGGGACAATTATTGACGATTTGCAACTTCAACTAGACAAAAAAAAGTTGTCTTCTCAAGTCCATATGTTTTTAGAAAGAAAAAATAGTACTTCGAAAAAATTTAAATAATACTCTTAAAAATTTTTTTTATTAACTCTTTTTTTGTGTTTTTATCTGTATCGAGAATTATCTTTTTATAAGATGATTTTTCATATTTTATATCGGAGTTAACACCTATCATTTTAATTCTTTTGTTTTTATAAAGACCTTTTGGATCTCTTTTTTTCAATGAAGAAATTTTGCATTTAACATAAATTTCAAAATAATTTTTTCCAAATATTTTTTTAGCTATGACTCGAGTTTTCAATAGTGGAGAGATAACAGATACTAGGATAAAATCATATTTAGCTTTTACAGAGTCTATGTGATTTATAATTGATAGGTTATTAATAAAAATGCCATTTCTAGAAAAATTTTTTTTATTTCTTGTTTTTTTTCTATAATTATCACCATCAATAATTTTTAACTTAAGCTTATTATTGTTCTTAAGAAGATGCTTAAATAACAAAGTAGATAGCGTTGACTTGCCTGATCCAGACAAACCTGTGAACCATAAAATTTTAGCAGACATTCTATATCGATTAATTTTTTTTAAAAATTTTTTTCAGTGCATAAATCAAGCCAATCGAGCTATTAGTACTGGTCAGCTACACGCGTTACCGCGCTTACACATCCAGCCTATCAACGTAGTGGTCTACTACGGCTCTATGGGAAGAACTAGTTTTGAGGTGGGTTTCCCACTTAGATGCTTTCAGCGGTTATCCC
>MDTA01133857.1_pt1 | contig 17254 bp, 20 predicted proteins | sample 811151 | NCBI WGS metagenome assembly MDTA01 (sample SAMN05326648, study PRJNA326480) | marine metagenome | isolation source: seawater | place: Indian Ocean: South | collected 2010
GTTATGGCAGATCATCCAGTGCCACAAGGTGATGATATTATATTACCAGATGGAACAGTAGTAGGGACTTGGAATGGAGATGATGTAAGAGATCTTCAAAAAGAAGTTCAACGTATAATGAAGGAGCAGAAAGATAGCGGTGCAGATCGAAATAATCTTTTGATTAGATTTGGCATTCCTCACATGGATCAAACTCCTGACCACCTAAAGACATTTATAGCTTACGCCTTATGGGGTGTAGATAAGAAAGGAATGTGTTTAACACATCGAAGAGCTGATCACTTTGAATCCGTAGAAAAAATTAACGAAAAATACGGTAGTGAAACAGCTATAGCTGCTGCAAATAGATACAAAGAACCTAATTAATACTGAGAGCCTAGTCTATCTGGGCTCTAAATTAGTTCACTAATCCAATCAGTCATTTCCTTAGTGACTTCCTTGGTGATTGTGTGCCCAAAATCGCCAGTACATTTATGAATGTCAGTACATCTTGAGTGAAGAAAATTGAGAGTCTTTTCATAGCTCTCGAACGTAATCACATTATCATTTTTACCATGTGCTATGAATATTTTGGTACCTTTAGTTGACTTATCTTTGTAATTGTCTGCATTGGGCATATACCCTGACAGGGCTATACAACCTTTTATTTTAGAACTTTCCTCAAACAGGTAGCTTAGAGATAGTGCTGCACCCTGTGAGAAGCCACCTACGATCACTTTATTGTTATTAGCATAATCATTAATAAGTGAGCGCACCATTTCATGCGCATCTAACAACCCAGCATAATCCTCAGTAATAGATTTATCCTCTCCTATTTTTGGTAACGGATACCATGATCTTTTTCCGCCTACCTCGGGTGCATTTGGTATTACTATGTATAGTTTATCGTCTAGTAATAGGTTCACCATTTTCATCGATGGCTCAAAAGACCAATTATTAGCTCCGTAACCATGGAACCAAAAAAGTACGGCAGATGCAGTATCTTTATCACCAATTGTTATAACATTTTTATCATTTAATTGTTTCATCGCTAGCAGACGATAATTTTTAAGCTTATAATGTATCATATGTATTCGATGATGACTCATTTTTTTAGAAAGCATACACTTTTTTTCCTTGTTGTGTTTTTTTCAACTTTTTTATCAGCATGCGGCAACAAAGGACCACTTACAGTGCCAGATGCGCTTTTTAAAAAAAATCTTGTAAATTCACTTTTTATTATCAATAAAAATGACGCTTAAATATGTAAATGAGATCCTTACTTTCGATAATATTGATATTCAAGAATTAGGTCATACAATAGAAACGCCATATTATCTTTATTCAGAAAATATAATTAATAGAAATATGGATGAATATATTAGTGAGCTAAAAAACATAGATTCGTTAATATGCTACTCAGTAAAAGCTAATTCTAATTTGTCAATATTGTCCTTATTTGCAAAAAAAGGGCTAGGCTTTGATATTGTTTCTGGTGGCGAGCTTCAGAGGGTAATTAAAGCTGGTGGGGATATGTCTAAAACTGTTTTTTCTGGTGTTGGCAAAACAGATGAAGAGATTGAATTTGCTCTTAAAAATAAAATATACTGTTTCAATGTTGAATCACAAGGCGAGCTCAACAGAATTGAGACCATCGCGTCGTCACTTGATATTAGGGCTAACATCTCTCTGAGAGTTAATCCGGAAATTGATGCAAAAACTCATCCTTACATTACGACTGGTCTATCTGAAAACAAATTTGGCATTTGTCAAAATGATATTTTGAAAACATTTAAAACGATTAGTAATTCAAAGTCACTAAATATTTGTGGCATTGATTATCACATTGGTTCTCAGATAGTTGATTTAGAGCCATTTACAGACTCAGCTAAAAAGGTACTATTAATAATTAATGAATTAAAAAGAGAGAATATTTATTTATCACATATTGATCTAGGAGGTGGCCTGGGGATAAGTTACAATAATGAATTACCAGCTAAGAGAGGAGTTTATGTCCATTCTGTAGTTGAAGTCTTTAAAGATACAAATCTTAAAATCATATTTGAGCCAGGCAGGTCGATAGTAGGTGACGCTGGTATTTTAGTGACCAAAGTTATTGAGAAAAAAAATAATAAGAACGGTAAAAATTTTATTATCGTAGATGCTGGGATGAACGATCTAATTAGACCTCCTCTCTACAACGCATTCCATAAAATATCTTCAGTGGTGAAAAAATTACCTCCAACAGATTCGTTCGATGTTGTTGGACCAGTCTGTGAAACAGCTGATTTTTTTGGTAAAGATAGACAGTTATCTGCAAATATAGGTGACCTAATAGTTATAGAGGACACAGGAGCATATGGTTTCGTATTATCATCAAATTATAATTCTAGACCTAGGGTCGCTGAGTACTTAATTTCTAGAAACAATGTTACGTGTATACGTGGAAGAGAAATTTTTTCTGATATCATCGGGGATGAAGAAGACTATCTTGAGTAGTAATATGTCGATTGCTTTTACAAAAATGAATAGTCAAGGTAATGAGTTTATACTTATTGATTTAGCAAAAGATAAATTAAAACTATCAGATAGTGTCATTAATAGAATTATACAGAAGACAGAAAATGAATTCGATCAATTACTTCTGATAGATTTCGAAGATAATTCTGAAACTATTTTTTGCCAGATTTTTAATAGCGATGGCTCAAAAGCATCTCAATGTGGAAATGGTTTACGAGCAATTATGCTATACATGAATACTAATTATAGCTACTCAAAAATTGAAGTAAGTATAGAGAAAAAAAGTTATTCCGTTTGCATTGATAACAAAAAAGGAATTACCGCATCAATGGGTGTACCACGCTCATTTGAATTGATTGATAACAATGTTAATTACATAGATTTATTTGTGAAACATAATTTGCTTATAGATCCTATCAAACATCCTATTGATTTTTATCTAATTGAACTAGGTAACAAGCACTGTATTATCGTTAAAAAATGCACTAAGGATGAAAAGAATATAATTACTAGCTTCTTTGATAAAAACTATGAAAATCTGCTTAATATAGAATTTGTTGATAATCCAGACGATCTTTTTAATTTAGATAGCAGACATTTTATTATAAGCGTCTACGAAGCGGGTGCCGGATGGACAAAATCATGTGGCAGTGGCGCAACTGCGGTAGCGTCATTATTTTATGGAATTCATGAAGACCAGATATCTGATAAAATAATATACATCCAACAGGATGGTGGAGAACTTAAAGTCAATAAAATTAATAATAATCTTCTTCTCACAGGGCCAAGCACCATTGAGTATGAGGGGGTAATACATGTCTAGTAATTTGCAGTTACTAATAGGTAAGTTTCACGACTATATAAAGTACGAAAAACAATATAGTGAACATACCATTAAAAACTATTTGATTGATCTCACACAATTTAAAGACAATTTTGATTCTGAGAATATATCAGAAATTACTACTACTAGTTTACAAGACTACATATCGTCGCTACATAAGATGGGATTAGATGCATCAACGATTGCGAGAAAAAAATCATCGATTTCATCATTATTTACATTCTTTTGTAAGAAAAAAATTATCGAAAAGAATCCTTGTAAGAAGCTTATTTCACCTAAACGTACAAGCAAAATCCCAACAGTAATGTCAATATCGGAGATTAATAAATTATGTGATATTAGAGAAAAAACATACCAGGCAATTAGAGACAAGGCTATTATTGAATTAATGTACAGTTCAGCTTTGAGGTTGAGCGAAACAACATCCCTTAATTTGTCATCCATAGATCTTAAAAGTAAATTGTTGGTTGTAGATGGCAAAGGGAAAAAGACGAGATATCTTCCGATCGGTGACTGTGCTCTGTCAGCAATTATGAGTTGGTTAAAAGTTAGAGAAGATAGAGTAATGAACAATGAAATTGCTCTTTTTCTGAATAAATATGGTAAACGAATATCTAATAGATCTATTCAACAAAGGATTATTTTTTGGTGTAAAAAGAAGTCTTTAAATTATGTAATTAATCCACATGTATTAAGACACACATGTGCTACGCATTTATTAGAATCCTCAGGTGATATAAGAGCTGTCCAAGAGTTTTTGGGTCATCAAGACATCAGCACGACACAGATTTATACAAATGTTAATTTTGATTATATAAAAAAGGTTTACGATAAAACTCATCCCAGAGCAAAGTCCTCCAATTAAGTATAGCCTTCTTAATCTGTTAAATTAATTTTAGATAATATATAATTTACGTATGATTAAACCATTAGAAATTAGATATATTAAAAAAAATAATATTCTATCGCTAGCATTTGAGGATGGACTAAAGGAGAACTTAACAATTGAGTATCTAAGATGTTTTTCCCCATCTGCAGAGGTCAAGGGTCATGGACCAGGACAGGAAGTGCTCCAAAAAGGCAAGGAATATGTAATGCTAGATAAGATTGAACCTATTGGAAACTATGCCGTTAAACTGATTTTTGATGATGGGCATGATACAGGTCTGTACACCTGGGAATACCTTCATGAGTTATGCGAGAACTATCAGATATATTGGCATGATTATCTTGAAAAACTAAATGAGTCCGGTTATATACGAAAGAAGCCATGACAGATAAAAAGCAGATCATTACTGAAAGAGCACCAGAAGCAATAGGGGCTTATTCCCAAGCAATAAGATGTGACAATCTAATTTTCATCTCAGGACAAATTCCTCTTGTGCCAGAAACAATGAAAATAATATCTCAAGATTTTGACCTACAGGTTAATCAAGTGCTAATAAATCTAATGTCGGTTGCAAACGAGTCTGGTTGTGATTCAACAAATTTTGTAAAAATTACTGTTTTCCTGAAAAATCTAGAAAATTTTTCTTCTGTTAATAGAGCAATGGAAAGTGTATTTGCTAAGCCCTATCCAGCAAGAGCTGCTGTTGAAGTAAGCAGACTCCCACTAGATGTAGAGGTAGAAATGGATGCTATTTTGGTAGCCGGTTCATGATATATGCCAAAGCATTTACAGTTAGAGGATAATTCACTTCAGACCTTACCTGGTGTGGGTGAAGCTACTAAAATAAAACTCCACAATATTGGCATCAATAGAATCACTGATCTTATATTATACCTCCCTCATCAGTTAATCGATAAAACTAATGTTTCAGATATAAATCACATTTGTAACGGTGACAAATGTCTTTTTATAGGCATTATTAACAAAATTTTCTTTACTAGAGGCTTTAGCAAAAGTTTAATACTATCAGTCACAGTACAAGCCATAACTGTACAAATTAAATTTATCCACAAAACAATAATATACAGACATCTAAAAATAGGCGATAAAATAAGAATCTACGGAACTATGTATTCTAAGAAATCTAAAAAAGTTATGATACATCCTGAGATTGAACTCGTAGAAAATGAAAAAGATCTTGAAAAGGTAATACCATATTACAATACACGGCGTCAAATATCACAAAATAAAATAAGAAAATTAATCAGGTTCGTCTTAGACTATCTCCATAATAAAAAATCAGAAGATATTTTTGATAGTAACATACTTGAGCTATTCGATATGCCAAATTATCTTGATGCACTGGAAAATTGTCACTTTCCTTCATCAAGCTCATATAAAGACGCTGTCAGTATATTTGAAAAATCGAGGAAGAGATTTGTTATAGAAGAGATTATTTCACGAAACATAAGAATGGAGGAAATTAAAAATAGAATTAAAAGAAAAAAATCTCATAGGTATATTTTTGATAAAAGTAAAATAATTAAATTCATAAACTCTCTCTCTTTCAAGCTAACTAACTCCCAATATCAGGCAGTTGATCTTGTTTGTGACAACTTTTTAGAGGGTTATGCTTCTACTAGATTAATTCAAGGAGACGTAGGATGTGGTAAAACTATTGTGAGTGCCATAAGTGCATATGCAACATATTTATCAGGATTCCAGACAAGTTTTCTGGCTCCTACGGAATTACTTGTGGATCAGCATTATAATTATTTCAAAAACTTATTTAACGAAACAGATATTAAAATCTCATATCTCAAGAATAGTATGCCAGCTAAAATTAAGGATCAAACAATTGATAGTTTAAAAAGTGGTTCAATTGATATCATTATAGGCACGCACTCACTGCTGAATACATCTATTTCATTCAATCAGTTAGGACTTTGCATAATTGATGAGCAACATAAATTTGGAATTAATCAACGTTCTTCATTTGTTGATAACAGAGATCCTACTGGTAACTCACCACATATAATTTATATGTCTGCTACGCCTATACCTAGGTCGTTAGCTTTAGTTTTATATCAGGGTTTGGACTATACCACCATTAAGGATATGCCAAAAGGTAGAAGGCATATCATTACAGAGCGTGTAGACTTAAATAGTCGTAGTGAGATGTATTCTAAAATACATCAACGTCTCGATATTGGCGAGCAAGTATTTTGGGTTTGCCCTATGATTAATATAAGCGAATCATCTGAATTAGAGTCAATTTATAGTACCCATGATATAATTTCTGGGTTCTTTAAAGACTACAAAATCTCAGTTCTCCATGGTCAACTTGACGATAATACGCAGGCTAATACTATAAAGAAATTTAGAGATGGGGAGATTGATATATTAGTGTGCACTACTGTGATCGAGGTGGGTGTGGACATTCCTAATGCAACATGTATTGTTATAGAAAACTCTAATAGATTTGGTTTATCACAATTACATCAGATCAGAGGACGTGTCGGGAGATCGTCACGTCAAGGTTTTTGTTATTTAGCACACACAGCTGATCTCAATGAAGATGCTAACAAAAGATTAAACTCTTTAGTGTCACACTTCGATGGTTTCAAAATAGCAGAAGAGGATTTATTGATTAGAGGTTCTGGTGATTATTTTGGTAGTAGACAGTCTGGTCATTTAAATAATTTTAAATTAGCAACTTTACAAGATTTTATTGCAAACGTTGATATAATAAAGAACCTTCAGAGTAATATATCTAACTTATCGGATATTACTAGAGCCAAGTTATTGAAACGATGGCGTAATGACGAGGAAGAGAATCTAAAACTATAATATGAAATATACATATTTAGATAATTGGAAAAGAGAGAAAAAATTATCATCTTTAAACTATTATACAAAACTTGCAGTGATTGATAATGAATCCTTAACCAAAAGACTAAGCAAAGAAAAAGAAAATAATTTTAGGGTTATCGTCAAAGAACAATACTTAGTTCATTCAAAGAATCTAAACCATATAAATAATCGTTGTAGTATAAGCGGCTTGGGTATTTATAGAAGTGTAAGGTTAGAAGCTAAAAACTTTAAAAATATTAATGCTAAAACATTTTTACCTGTTAAGTCCCTCAAGGGCAAAGAGAGATACATAAGAATACTTGGCTCAAAATCACTTGGTTCATATTTTTTAAATGCGAAAAGATTCAAGAAGGCAGACATATTTTATAGTGTTGTTGATGACTTAGTGCATAGGTTAATTATCTATAGAAATAAGTCTGTAGCTATATACGTCGATGAAATTTTCCCTAGAGATTTTATAAATAAGAACATTAATTTATTTCAAGCTAGAAGAAAACGAAGATAGGTCCGTAAAAAAAGGTGTATTCTTGAAGTTAGGGGAAGAGTCACCGATTATTATTGATTTGAGTCCTGCATGATATGCGGATTTAACATTATCTATAGTATCTTCTATAAGCAAAGATTTCTCGTAATTTATACTTAGCTTATTCCTAAGTATGAACCAAAATGCAATCTCTTCTTTGATATATTTTAATTCATGTGAGCAGATAACCCTCTTAAAATATTTTGTAAATGGAAATTTTCTCATTTTAATATTCAGAGTTTTCCGATGAGCATTAGTAATAAGAAACAAATTCTTATCCTTATGATAACTTTCCAAAAAATCTACAGCACCTTCTTTAAGTTTTATCCGATCTATCATTTCAGAAGAGAGTTTTTCTTGTTCTATATCAATATTGAGCATATTAGACCAGTAATCTAGATCGTACCAATCTTTGCAACCTCTCTTATAATTGAAAAGTGTGTGTGTTATCTTAATAGCCTGATCTTCACTTATTGATTTTAATTCTGCATATTTCAAAGGAATATGTTTTTGCCAGAAATAGTTATCATAAACGGTATCAAGTATTACACCATCCATGTCTATTAGTATATTTTCCAGTCCTTTTAAATCCATCACATATACTGTATCATCATTTAAACAATCAGACATCCTATACTAATGCCAAAAATAAAAAATAGAAAAATAATATCACGAACTGATCTTTTTAGGATTGATAAGTTAAATATTAAATTTGACAATAATCAAGTTAGAGATTATGAGGTCATTTGTGGAACTGGACATGGAGCAGTCATGATTATCCCTATTATAGATGACGAAATTATATTTATACGAGAGTATGCTGCAGCTATTGATGATTACTCATTAACACTACCTAAAGGGAAAATCGATGATGGTGAGAGTGTTATTGAGGCAGCAAACAGGGAGATGCAAGAGGAAATTGGGTATAAGTCAGATGACATCAAATTTTTGTATTTACTAGACCTTGCGCCTGGTTATGTAAATCATAAAACAAATATCGTGGTCGCTAGGTCACTAACAGAATCAATACTTGATGGAGATGAACCTGAGCCATTAGAAGTTGTTAGGTGTAAGATAAATGACTTAAGTAACTTCTTATCGAAAGAAAAAAACATAGACTCACGAGTTTTGTCATCTATTTATATTCTTAAGGAATTATCCGATGATCTCTGATAAATCTTTTTTTCTAGATAACATTGAACGTATTAAAAAAATATGTGCTAAGGCAGGCTCTATTCAAACAGAGTTTCAAAACAAGACTCTACAAGTACAATCTAAAACTGACAACACGCCATTGACTGAGGTAGATCTAATGTCACATGAGATAATAGTCCAAGGACTTCAAGAACTTGATGCTTCTATTCCAATAGTTTCTGAAGAGGGTTTTGAAGAAAATGTGACGTTTAATAACTTTTGGATTGTTGACCCACTTGATGGTACAAGAAACTATATCAACAAAGGAGGAAATTATTGTGTGAATATTGCTTTTATTAGCGACAATTATCCAATTTTCGGTGCAATTTTTATTCCTTCAAAGAATGAGTTTTTTTATGGTATTGATGGTCAAGGATCTCATTATGTATTCAACGACAAGTCACAAAGATTAAAAGTGAACAATTCAATTACCAGAACGGTTCTAACTAGTTCTGCTATAAATCAAAAAAAATTAGATATGCTCAATGCACTCATATCTAATTTAGAAATTGAAAAAATGTCAAGCGCAATAAAGTTCGGTTACATAGCAAAAGGATTGGGTAGCTTTTATCCAAGATTTGGACCAACATATGAGTGGGATACTGCAGCTGGTCAATGTATTCTCGAGGAATCAGGTGGTGAGGTAGTAGATAGTAATTTATCTAGGTTATCTTACAACAAAAATAAGCAATATCTTAATGAAGAATTTTTTGCTTTTTCAGGTGATTCATCCTATTGGAAAGGGATAATTACTCGCCTACTTCAGACTTCATGATCGAATCGCGATAAGCCTTCTTGTTCATTATTTTGAGGATTTTATACTTCCCAAACTTCCCTCTATTCCATGTCGTAAGTTTTGCTTCATACGATTTAACTTTTTTTCTTAATTTAAACGTCATATTTTATTAATCATTTATGTTATTATAATTAAAAATTATAGATATGATAAGAAAATTACTAGAAAATATATCACCTAAAAAATTTTACTTGTTTTCAAGTTTTATTATACCGTGGACATTGATTCTTTCTATAGGACTAATAAGTTACGGGCTTTATCATGGTTTGTTTATAGCGCCAGCAGATTATCAACAAGGTGAGGCTTTCAGAATTATTTATGTTCATGTACCAAGCGCATGGTTATCTCTTTTTGCTTATTCTGTCCTTTTTTTCTCTGCAATAATATCACTAATATGGAGGATAAAAATCTTTGAGATAATAGCTATTTCCTCTGCTAAAATTGGAGCTCTATTTACATTCCTTGCTTTAGTTACAGGTGCAGTGTGGGGTAAACCTATGTGGGGTACTTGGTGGGTCTGGGATGCTAGGCTGACATCTGAACTTATTCTTTTTTTCATATACATTTCGATAATATTTTTATACAACTCTTTTGATGACTATAGAAAAGGCGCTAAAGCTGCCAACATACTTGCGGTTATTGGTTTTGTAAACATTCCTATTATTCATTTTTCAGTTGAGTGGTGGAATACACTTCATCAAGGCCCATCTGTTATGAAATTCAGCTCTCCATCTATTGCATATGAGATGTTATACCCATTAATATTCACAAGTTTAGGCTTTACATTTTACTTTATCACTGCATTATTATTATCTGCTAGAAACACTTTAATCGAGCGAGAGCATAAAAGCTCCTGGGTACAATCAATCTAGGCTAAGTCTAAGCGATTTCAGACAAGCCGTTGGCGTAATTAGAAGAAATAACAAAAAAATAATACATAGGAAAATAAGTTCCGAAAGAAAATTCATCTGCAAGAAGGAGTTATTTACAGCACTAGTTCCGAATATCAAAATTGGCACATACATTGGTAGCACAATAATCGCTAATAATATTTTACCTCTTTTAAGCGTAAGAGTCAGTGCAGCTGCAACAGATCCTAATAAACTCATTGTTGGTGTTCCAATCATTAAACTTAAGAATAGGATAAGTGTTGTTTCATAGCCTATACCTAATAGTAGTGATATAACTGGGGATATAAGAACAACAGGTAATGTAGTCAATAACCAGTGACTAAATACTTTAGCAACAATGACCGACTCATGAAAACTATTTGATGAGATGAAATAATCAAGCGTCCCATCTTCGTAATCTTCTTTAAAAATTGATTCCAAATTAAGCACAGAAACTAGCAAACATGAAAGCCAAATCATTAAAGGCGTAAGTTCCAATATTAAATTCTTTGAAACATAACTTATTGAAATATTGAAAAATAAAATGATAATAAGTAGGTACATAACAGGCATAAGTGCTTCATAACCCGACCTTCTGGCTATCATAAACTCCTTAGTAATAATTTTATTGAATTCTTCCATCTTCTAAAAGATAATTTTGAACCTCTATAAGGTCGTGTTTAATACTACTATGGCTGGTAACTATTATCGTTTTATTTTGCTTAATTGCTTCCACAAACGTTTTATTTAGAATTTTCTTTGTCTCATCATCAAGAGCACTAAAGGGCTCATCTAGCACCCAAAAATCACTATCTAATAGAAGTGTTCGCATGAGTGAAATTCTTTTTTGTTGCCCATGAGAAAGATGTTTAACTAGAGTGTTCCTGTAATTCGACATTTTGTATGTTTCTAAGGCTTCTGTTAACTTCTCTTTTTTATCTACATTATTATTCTGTAAATCCAACATGAGGTTTTCGCTAACTGTCAAGTTAGTTTTCAAACCATACTTATGTCCAACGTAGACTTGATTATTTGAGTGATTCACAATTTCACCACTATCTATTTCAGATATCCCTGTTATTACCTTTAAAAATGAAGTTTTACCCGAGCCATTTACGCCATAAATATTTAAAAAAGATTTTGCATGTATATCCAAGGAAATATTATTAAGAATATTCCTATTATTTCGTTGAATGGTAAGATTTACTATTTTTATTAATAAATTCATTTTAGACTATTTCATGTTGACGAATTATTATGCCATCTTGATCTGCATATACATAATACCCCTCTTTGAATAAAACATTTGCAAACTCTAAATCTTTTCCGAATTCACCAACATTTTTTTTCTCACTTTTAAGCGGCATAGTATCAAGTGCTTTAATACCAATGTTGATTGTCGATATAATTTCCGAGTCTCTTATACAACCATATATTATAAATCCAGACCATCCGTTATCAGTAGCTTTCTTTGCTAGATTATCGCCAAGTAGTGCACATTTCCTTGACCCATTACCATCAATTACCATTATGTCGCCATTCACTTTTTCATTAATAAGTCTTTTGACATATGAGTTATCTTCCACTGCGTATACTGTTCTTATTTTTCCTTTAAACTTATCTTTACCACCATATGATTTAAAAATATTCTCACAAATCTGAATGTCCTCATATTCGTCACATATATCTGCTGTATAGAAATCACTCATATCCTTATTTCTCTCTGTAGTTTTCTAAGTATAATTAAAGCAGGAATTGCAATTAATGAACAGAAAACAAAGTATAATTCCCAATCGAAAAATTCCACAAGATATCCTGAGAAACCCGAAAAGAGTGTTCTTGGTAGCGACATAAGCGCAGTCATTAATGCAAATTGTGTTGCTGTAAATTGTTTGTTTGTCATATTTGCTATAAATGCAAGATATGCTGTATAGCCCATTCCAGCAGCTAAGTTTTCCAATGATATTACAGTCATTAATAAATAAATATTATCTCCTACAATAGCGAGTAATGAGAAACCTAGTGTAGCAATCGCTTGGAAAATACCAAACATAATTAATGATTGATAAAGACCAGACTTTAGAGCTATCAAGCCGCCTGCAAATGCACCAATCAAAGTTGCAAATAATCCAAAGAATTTAACGATGGTCCCAATCTCAGTTTTAGAAAAGCCAATATCCAGGTAAAAGTTAGTGCTTAGAGAATGCGCCATAGTATCACCAATTTTATATAAAAGTATAAAAAGTAATATCAGAACAGGAGTAAGAAAAACATTCTTAAGAATATTACGCCTTGTTATTTTAGACCGTTTATAACCATGATTAATTACCCTATTAAACATATTACCAACAGGACTTAGCGTGAATACGAACCCACTCCTCACATGTTTAAGCCTGTCAGCGGCAATATTGTTTATGGAAGTATACCTATCAAAAAATTCTATAAATGGTTTTATGACTGTCTCCATAAAGTTAGATGGCCTATAGCTACTCTTTGGCTCATCAGCAACGATCGTTATAAGTACACCATATAACATCACAAAGGACATAAAAGTATAAACCATTTGATATGTCATATAATCAGCTAAAATTAAACCGCCGGCACCAGCAGCTAGCGCACCAACCCTATATCCGAGTACGTAAGCAGATGCACCCAATGTTTGCTCTTTATCAGATAAAGATTCTCTTCTGTACGCATCTATCACAATATCCTGGGACGCAGAAGAAAATGCTACAAGGGCCGCTAAAATTGCAACATTAGTTGCATTCATAGCTGGATCCGTCATACCTAATCCAATGATTGTAATAATCAATAATATTTGCGTTACCAGCATCCAGCTTCGTCTTCTTCCAAATTTTGATAGAGTTATACCATCAAATAATGGGGCCCAAAGAAATTTTAGTGAGTATGGCAATCCTACGAGAGCAAACAGTCCTATTGTTGATTTTGATATACCTTCGTCTGTTAACCATGCTTGTAAGAGAGTTATAGTAAGTAATAAAGGAATACCAGAAACAAAACCCATTGATAACGTTATAAATATTTTTTTTTGAAAATAAGGATTAATTATTTGTAAAAAATTTTTAACCATATTTTATAACTCATAGTTCATGATAAGAGGAGAGTGATCAGAAAATCTTTCTTTTTTATATATTTGTGCATTTATTATTTTTACTTTATTCCCAGGTGAAAGTACTTGATAGTCTATTCTCCATCCAACATTATTCTCCCATGCTTTACCTCTATTTGACCACCAAGTATAATTATCGGGTTTTTTATTTATAACTCTAAATGTATCTATATAACCTTGATCGTCAAATATCTTATCTAACCATGCTCGCTCTTTAGGTAAACACCCTGAATTCTTTTGATTGTTTTTCCAATTCTTTATGTCTATTTCTTTATGCACAATATTCCAATCACCACAGATTATACTGGGCTTAGTTCTTGATTTTATTTTCTTTAAATACTTTTCAAAAATATCCATAAAAATATATTTTTGTTTTTGTCTCTCATCACCAGATGATCCTGATGGAAAGTACACGCTCGAAATATAGCAATCATCATATTCCACTTCAATAAATCTACCTTCTTTATCAAACTTATCTGATCCTATTTTATTTTGCACCTTTAAGACTTTTTTCTTTGAATAAATAGCAACGCCACTATATCCTTTCTTTTCGGCTACTGACATGTGTCTATGATATCCATCGAGCGAATACTTTTCATCTTGAATTTGATTATCTTGAGCTCTTACTTCTTGCAAACAGATACAGTCAGATTTTTGTTTTTTTAGCCATGTAAATAAGCCCTTCTTTTCACTTGCTCTTATTCCGCATACATTAAGTGTTAAAACTCTCATTTGTTTATATTCATCCTATGGTACTATAGTAATATTACTAAATTTAAGTATGAATGACCTTAAAAATAATTTTATTGAATTTGCTATTAATGAGCAAATACTTAGATTTGGTGACTTTATACTCAAATCTGGGAGGAATAGCCCATATTATTTTAATACAGGGCTTTGTAATTCAGGGTCTAAGCTCAAGAAATTGGCAGACTTCTATGCAAGTTATATCCATCAAAATGCATTGAATTTTGATTTTATATTTGGACCTGCATATAAAGGCATCACTCTAGCATCTGCTATATCCTTACAATTGAATAATATCTTCTCAATCGATAAACCCTTTTCTTCTAATCGCAAAGAAGTGAAAAAACATGGAGATACCGGCTCTCTAATTGGAAGTCCTTTGTCCGGGACTGGCCTTATAGTTGACGATGTTGTCTCTTCAGGATCCTCTATTGTAGAATCTATTAATATTATCAAGAAAAACAATGCTGTGCCTGCTTGCGTTTTAGTTGCGCTTGACAGAATGGAGCTAGGTAAATCCACAAGAGCTACCTTTGAGATTCAAAGTGAAAACAATATTACAGTTCATTCTATGATCAATATAGATGATGTTACACTTTATCTTCAAAATAATAGAAAAGACAATAATAATTTTCTGCGAATGAAAAAATATCTTGATGAGTTTAAAAGATAGCTACAGAATCAAACTAGTTCCAACAGCAATTGTAACCAATTGATATATGTTTTTGATGGTTTTATTATCTTTACTAAGTGATAATTTAGCACCCAAATACCCACCAAGAAGAGAACCAAGTACTAAAGGAACTATAATACTTGTATTGATCTGTGTGAAAATTCCGAGAGCTATCGCCCCAGCTAAATTATAGAAAAAGCCAACAATAATTAGCGTATAAGCTATTGCAGTTTTATAGTCCATCCCACAGAAAATTATTAGAAATACGGTAAATATTAGACCTGTCCCTGCTGACAAAGATCCATTCAATACAGCAATAAATGTTATAGTAAGAACAGTAATTATTTGTTGAACAAAAGATTGGTTAACCTGAGTAGATTGTTCACCAAAGTTTTTTGAAAAAAATGAATAAAGTCCGATCATTATAATTAAGACACCTAACATAATTCTTGCTATTGAATCATCAATCATAGAGATTACATTAGCTCCAGCCACAACTCCAGGTAGTCCTATAATCAAGCATAACGTTATAAAATTAATATCAAAGTTTATTTTTTTGAAGTATTTTAGAGTTGCACCTACACCTAATGCTACTGTAGCAACTTTATGAGATGCTAATGCAGTGATGAAGGGCATTTCGTAAAGAAGTAAAATAGCTGGTAGTTGTATAACACCTGCGCCACCACCTGAGAAAGCAGAAAATATGTTAGAGACTAAGGCAACAATTAATAGAAGAAGGTGATCAATCAACTTATTTCCTTCTAATCATCGTACCTATACCTTCATCTGTGAATAATTCTAACAATACTGAGTGATCAAATGTTCCATTAATAATTTGGACATGTTCCACTCCCGATGACACTGCCTCTAGTGCTGAATTTACTTTTGGCAACATTCCTTTCGATATTACGCCTCTTGATATTAAAGATCTAACACCTTCTGCATTTATCGATTGTATGAGCTTGTCCTCAGCATCCAGTATTCCTTGAGTATCAGTTAAGATTAAATATTTACTTGCTTCTAGTATGTGTGCAATCTTGCCAGCAACGATATCAGCATTAATATTATAGGTTTTTCCATCATCCCCTATTCCAATGGGAGCTATAACTGGTATAAACGAGGTACCATCAAGTAATTTAACTACCTCTGGATCAATGCTTTGCACAGTTCCGGTATTTTTAAAATCAATGTTTTTAAATTCACCCGTACCGATGACTTTTTTTGCCCTAATTAAACCACCGTCTTTTCCAGATAGGCCTACTGCTTTACCCCCTAGCGATGTTATTGTTTTTACAAGATCTTTATTTACTAGTCCGCCAAGGACCATCTCTATAATATGAATAGATTCAGGATCAGTTACTCTCATACCATCAGCAAAATCTGACTCTATACCAACTTTTTTTAGGTAATCAGTAATTTGTGGACCGCCACCGTGTATGACAACAGGATGTATACCCACTTGTTTTAATAGTATGACATCTCGAGCGAAATTCTGTTTAAGTTTTTCATCAATCATAGCGTTGCCACCGAGCTTGATAACAATAGTACTGCCAGATAACTGTTGAATGTATGGCAAGGCTTCTACTAGAATCTTAGCAGTGCTGGGTGTGAGCTTCTGATCTTCTCTTATAATGACATCATCTAATTGTTTCATAATCTAAAACGGTATCTCTAAATCTTTATCTATCTTAAGCATAGCATCTCTAAACTTTGATTGAATCCTATTCATTGAATTTTTATCATCTGCTTCAAATCTTAGCACTACGCATGACGTGGTGTTTGAACATCTAATTAACCCCCAGCCATCATCATATATTACTTTCAGCCCATCAATGTCAATTTTTTGACAATTATCGAACTCTGCCAATTTTACAAATTTATTCATAAAATTAAAATGATTATTTTCTTTAAATTCAATGGCTATCTCTGGAGTGGTCATTGACTGTGGCAAATCATCAAAAATTTTATTGTACTCTTCTTCTACCGATAATATTTCCATTATTCTCAAGAAAGCATAAACTCCATCGTCAAACCCAAACCATTTATCATTAAAGAAGATATGGCCACTCATTTCACCACCTAATAAAGCATTATTTTTTTTAATTGCTTTTTTTATATGAAAATGACCAGTAGGTGCCATTATTGGAGTTCCGCCATTTTTTAAAATTAAGTTACTTAAATGATTAGAACATTTA
>MDTA01020044.1_pt1 | contig 17232 bp, 22 predicted proteins | sample 811151 | NCBI WGS metagenome assembly MDTA01 (sample SAMN05326648, study PRJNA326480) | marine metagenome | isolation source: seawater | place: Indian Ocean: South | collected 2010
CGATCATGAATCCTGTATCCTGTATCCTTATGACCTAGCCATGAACGAGGTGCGAGTGAGTGCAAGGACAACCCCTTCACTCTCCTAAGCATTATGGCTAAAACCAATGCTCCTATTCAGGAGCCTGCTAACAAGGTCGACGATCTCAATGAGGTCCTCGACGCCGCCGATGAGGTAGAGAACAAGCGTGGCGCTCAAAAGAAGAAGCGTCAGGCCGTTCGTAAGAAGTTCGCTTCTGCGAGTAATCGCCTCATCATTGAAACAGCCAAGCTCTTGGGCTTGGTAAAATCAGAGTGGAAGCTGGGTGACGACGAATACATATCCATTGATATGAAGAAGTTCGATCCTAAGCAGACTGGTTCCCCCGAGGAACTCGGTCTATTCCTTGGCCTTAAGGACAAGTGGAAGGGCATTGGTATCAATGTGACTACCCTTGCCTTCTCCATGTCCGGTCAGTGCAACAGCTGGGGTAAGGCTGTTGACAGACAAGAGGTCAAATAACCCAACAAGTGTATCTCTTGCGGGGCGGTTCACGCCGCCCCGCTTGTGATCCCTGCTCTCCGGTTCGCCTGAGGGTAGGGATCACAATGTGGGGGTAGCTCAATGTCAGAGCACTCCAGCCTAGGTGCATGAGCCTAACGGACGCAGGGTTGAAAGAACACCCTTTGAGCACGAGTAGCCTTGGGAATTCCAAGCTTGGAAACAAACCCTATGGCTAATTGGCAGGAGATGGATCGGGGTTAGATTCCCCGCCCCCGACACACTTTATGGCTAAGAACCACAGGGCGTCAGTGCAGAGCGCCAAGTTGATCTGCAAACCTGACCGGATTATGCCGCATGAGCGGAGACGTCTCGGTCGCCAATGGCAAGCACGCGGCAATCAGCCCGCGTTTACTCCACCTAAGGTGGACTTTATGGACCACATTGTGGGTGCATCTGAACCCCGTATCCTGAAGCGTGGTTCCATGCTGGATGTAGAGCATTCAGTGGAGCAAGCCGTGTGGGAGAAACTCTACATGGCTAACCCCCACCTCAGGGAATAATGAGCGGACCAACCTGCCCTAAGTGTGGGTGTGGTGAAGTTAACCCGGAGACGGGTGAGCTTTGGATACGAGCCTACAAGTTCGTCGATGAAGATGGACGAGACTGGAGTCATTGTCTAGTATGCTCGGGATGTTACATGCCCGACAGAAAGACCCCGAACCCCAACTACAACCCTCAAGGCAAGGGCTACTGGTTCTGCTAAACAGGCCCGACTCCCCCTTTCCAACCGGAACCAGAGTTCGTCCACGCATAAACAGAGCTTGTTGACTAGCTCGCCAACCCCGCGTGGGCACGACCAGCAAGGTCAAAGGCATGGACCGCCGTCGAGGTCCAAGGGCTGCTCCCCCCTATGAAGGGAGCCACACCCACAACAAATGGCTGGAGGTAGACCTGTGGGGGTCCTGTTCAGGCAACGTCCTGTGCAGAGTAATCCGAAGAAGGCAACCGAAAACGATAAGCCTCCTAGGCATGAGGCTAAACTGCCTACGACTTTATGACCTCGTAGCTCAGTGGTCAGAGCTGTTCTTGTCTACGTTTGAGTGGTAGGTTCGCCACCTACTCACTCAGCGTAGTCACCTAGGTGGCTCCTAGGTAAAGAGAGCGAGACGCAGGTTCGAATCCTGCCGGGGTCCACCCCTCTGTTTGCCTGACGAGCGGTAGGGCAAACACACTAACACCGCTAAGGGTTGTCCCTTCCGCAGCCCATTAAACAGGAAGGCCGAGCGGTCGCACTTAGAAAGGCTCAGCGACTCCCTCCTAGGCATGAGGTTAAACTGCCTATCTTTCTATCATGAGACATATACTAATATACCGCGCCCTCACGGGCCTTGGGGTGATCCTGTACTTTGCAGGACTCATCAAGATCGGCGTAGACTACTACGCCAAGGGAGTCGAGCTGTTGCCAGCCTCGGTTACCCTGTTGGGTATCGCCACCTCAGTAGCCTGCTCTATACTACAGGCCAAGGCTGAGGACGAATACCACCTCCGTCGGAGGTATCCCTTAGCCTTTCGAGACCAATGAGCGCAACCTTCTATCCTGCCAAGCAGGAATCTGAGAAGGTGTGGGGTTTCGTGGAGGTTCCCTACGAGGTGAACCTCAGTAATTATAACACCCGACTCGTCCTCGGAGCCTTGGGACTGGACCCCCACTTCGAGGATTCCAACACACAAGTGCAGACTATCGAGGATTTCATCGAGCGATGCCACGCCTTTATAGATGGGTCATCGCTCCCCTCCCTCCCCGCTGACGGGTACATCCTTAGAAGGGTAGCCCAACTCTTGGTATCTGCTACACTGGGTAAACAGAACGGGGCAACCCACTGGTATTTCAACTAAATCATGAGTGCTAAATCCTATATCTTCTACCGCCGACCACGGTGCCGCAAGGCACTGGCGTCTCGGGTCAGGCCCAAGGCTAGACCTCCATCTGCCTATGATGACCTGTCGCCCAGCACTTGGAATGCTAGGTGTTGGAAGAGGTATCGGAAGACACAGTATAAAGTGAACCCCCATCCTGAATCATGATCCGTGTAAACAATCACAGCAGTCGTAAGAAGGGAATCCTCTACGGCTTGGTCTCCATTGCCGAGGGACTTGTCCTTGTCCTATCCTTGGGAAAGCTTGACCCCGACTGGAGAATCAAACTAGTGTTCTCCAAGTGGTGGGACACACACTATTGAACCCTGATTCCTGAACCCTTTACCCTTTGCCCTCTCTCCATACCGTTCCACCAGTGTCTCCTCTGCACGTTTCATGGTCGGCAAAACAGGGCCGACTGCAAGAGATGCAAGCGAGGTGCGCCATCGATCGAGTTGGAAGCCCGCTGACGGTAATGAAACTGGAGAGAGGGCTACCCCCCGATGCGCCCCTGCGTCGGGTCGGAATACTAAGGTAGGGTTGATCTCCTACCCACAGGGGCTATAACTTTCTGGCGGCTCGCCATGTTTGAGCTTGCTGCCTGCGTACGCCGAAAGCCCAGCTGGGTACCCTACATGGCGTGGAGACAAGGGGAACCCGCTCGGGGGATAATACCGAGACTGGCCGACAACCTGCAAGAATGAGACACTGCGCCAGAAGAAGACAGTGACTCGGGGAATGCTCCCCGCCCTCAATGACCCATGTTCGTAGCCTCGCTACGTTCTGTTGGAGGTGGGTCCCACGCAACATCCGAAGAAGGGGGAGCAACCTGAACGAAAGGATCAAACAGCGGGTTCGATTCCCGTCAGTGCCGTAGTGGTGGGCTGGGCTTGGTAAGCCGAATCCTTTCCTAGGAACTAGGTGGTGGTCGACCCACCGACTTCCGTTGGTAACGGGGGCGCTCAATGAGAGCCGCAAGTGATTGCCTGAGTTGGCGGTAAGCGCATCGCCTGTAAGTCCTAGTGATCAGCCCCCTTCCGCAGGGTCTTCGGTTCTCTCACGCAACCACGCTAGGACCACCGAGGACGGAGTATCGTGCGTTGATGCTCCCTAGCCTGCCAACTTTGCAACAGCCCTCATGGTGGAGTGTGCCTTCACACGGTGAGGATAGGTAAGCCGGGAGGTGGGCAGTCCGCCCCGCAATGGCGGCAGATACCCTTGGGTCCCCACCACGCACCGCCGCAGAGTCATTCCACCCGACCCTTAGGTATCGGAGAATGGTAACACATGACTCTTGCCCGCTGTGTGTATCGAAACTGCAGAGTAAGTAATCAGGAACTGGATGCTGGTCGAGGGTAACCTGTGACGCTGGTGTATCTGGTGAAGTTACTTACACTGCCCAACAGAGGACGCTCTGGATACACACGGCGGGGCGGTAAGCACTTTCCAATACAAACAATTCTTATGAAAGCAAGTAAGACAGCACGCCGAGAGCGTGCAGCAGAGAGACAAGCAGCCCGCGCCAAGCGGACTGATGAAGCCCAGCTCAAGAGGCTGGATAAGATTAACGGTAAGAACAGGGGCGCAGTCAAAGAGCGCGCCCGTCTCACCAAACGTATAGCCAACAGGTAGAGCATGAGTATGTCACCTGAAACACGGGCCTTGGTTGAAGCGGATCTCAATGATCCCGCCAAGCCCCCGCTCCACCGCCGCAAGGTTGCGGACTTCATTACTGAACCCAAGCCTGCGGATGTCCCACCCCCTCAAGCAGGGGTTAACTCACTAGCCTATGCATTTAGAGATGAGAACAAATAAATCCTTCCGCATTACATACTTCGATGCCTCTACCTCCGAGAACGTAGGGTATGCTGGTTTCATTAACCTCGGTGGTGAGACTATCAACACCGATGAGTGGGCACTCCTGAATATGCCTGAGGAAGTAGCTCAGCTACAGGATTCAACTTTGATCCTGTGGGATGCTGAATTGAGCCCCACCGTGGCAGAAGCCTGCCAAATGCAAGAGCGAGTAGAGCCAAGGATGCCACCGTACGACCCCCGCATGACCACGTATAGGTTGGTGGAGGCTAAGCGTGAGGAGTTCCTGAGGAAGAGAAACGATGCAAGGTATGCAACTCCGCAGAAGACCGCATCCTCTTACCGGTTCCGTCAAGTTAACCGACGGAAAAGAAGTAAGGTATCCCGCACCCTGCGTGTGGCTCTGCCTTGGATTGCCATTAGTGGCATCATCTATGCCCTTGTGGCAGCAATAAGATAAGCGTTATGAAAATACAACCTGAGAACCTGAAGATAGATCTCTACCTTAATCGCCTGTGCGACACGGAAGAGAAAGCAGAAGAGATAGACAACGAAATCATGGAAGCCGTAGCTAGGGCTGCTGAAGAACAGTGGCACCCCGGCGCGGACTATCGTAGCCACACGTTATTCGCCGTCTTTGAGGGGTCGGAGGTGAGCGTTAAGAAACGCTGCATCCACTGCGGTAACCACGGACACAAGACCAATCTCTCCTATGATCTTGTGGTTCAGTCCAATGAAGCTGATGGGGCGTTTCGCCACATCACTGAGCAGGATGTAGCTCTACTGAAACAGACTCTCTCACAGATGAAAGGCTTTACCGGCTGTGATCTGTGGGCATTCGCCCCAGTAGGATCTGCCTCCGATTTACCAGAAGCTGACAAAGAAGATCCCGTGAAAAACACCATCGGGTTCAACCAATAGTAGACATGAGACCACCAACATATTGGGTAATCAGTGATACCCACATAGATACGCCAGAGAATCTCTCTAGCATAGTGAGGCGGAAGGTTAGGCCCCCTAACCACACGGCCTTATCAGGGGAAGGGTTGAAACGACTCTTCCCACAGGACATCCTCATCCACCTCGGGGATGTGGTCGACAAGGATGAGGGGCAGCTCCCCGACTACTTGGCTCAGTGTCCAGCACGGACCAAGATCCTGTGCCTCGGTAACCATGACGGCCACTCGCCCCACTGGTATCTGCGCGCAGGGTTCTCTGCTGTGGTGAAAACCTTTACCATTCCGTATGGGGGTAAGACCATCATGTTCAGCCACCATCCTGTGATGACACAACAGTATAGTTGTGAAGAACCACCACGGTTTCATGAGTATCGTCTGCCCGACGGTATCGACCTTAACATTCACGGCCACCTCCACTTGAGGACCCACCGGGATGAAGAGTCAGCATGGCAGGATGAGCAAGACGAACGCTGGTTCCTGTTCTCACTTGAGGCAGCGGGCTACCTGCCCGCCAAGCTGGATAGTATTATCAACGGCAAGGTACCCCGTGTTCTCAAGCGGGATGCCATGAAGTATGTGCACAAACCTGATGAGGTATTCTTTGAACCCATCCCCAAGAGTTAGATTATGAAGACCAAAATTAAAATGGTAATCCTGAGGTGGGCATTGCGCCTTACCCTCAAGGACGAGCACAGGGAAGCAATCCTTATACATGAGTTGAACCACGTATGTCTCGATAGGTATGGGGTAAGTTTATCTAAGTATCTGATGATGACCCGCATTTCACAGGACTTCATGTTCAATGATGCCGTTACGTCACACGACCCCGACCCATATGATGAGCATGGGGTGAACACAAAGAACTCCTTCAACACCCCATGATACAACATCACATTAACAAAGACGGGGAGTCTTACCTCCCGAACAGCTTTGGTGGGATGCTATACCCCGCCCCCTTGAGCACGATGCTGAAGAAGAGGTTCAGGGATGTCTCCATCATCAAAGGACTGCCTACGTATTCAATGATACCTGTAGGGTACGGTAAACCTGTTACCGATGGAGTGCACGTTAAGATCCCTCCTCCACCACCACCCCCTCCCATGACAGAGTTTGAAAAGTCTCTGGCATGGATGAAAGAGTTCATCGACGATGTTGAGGACGAGGCTCGGTCAGTCTGTGAGGACGAGTCAGAGCATTGGCTCGGGGCGTGGGGGAACCCCACTAAGGAAGACTTCCTCAAGCACCTTGCCGTTGTGAGCAAGGGGGAATCATCTCCCGACGTCAGCTGACGTCACAATGCAACCCAACCCTGCATCCTGTATCCTGATTCCTGCAGGTTGTAGGGTTAACCACACATAAGGAATCAAAGTATAAGCAAATGAGTAGTACACCTACCCCCTCTGGCGAGGGGATCAAAGTAAGGCTGACCGTTTGTCACTTCAACCCATTGGTGAATGACAAGCAAGCGGCAGCAGAGCAAGCCAAGAAGAAGGATGCCAATGCGAGACAGCATAGCCATCAGGTACACTTGGTAGATGGCGATGACATCAAGGCACTGAAAGACGTTGAGGACGATGGACGAGCCGCATTCCAACGGCTAGTCTCTGCTCCTTGGCTTGACTACAAGCCCGACCCCGACGAGCAGGTCAAGCTGTCCATCAAGGGATGCTGGTACTTCCTGTCCACTGATTACCTGTCTGAGTATCTGGATACAATGTCTAAGTACAGGCAGCGGTTTGAGCTGGCCAAGCAGGACTTCATCCGACGGTACCCTGACCTTCTCCGCAAGGCTGCGACTAGCCGAGGTCTTGGGGACGACTTCATCAGGTTCAGACACCGGTTCCCTTCCCAAGATGCAGTTGGGGATCGTATCTCCTTCACTACGTTTGAGGACCCGATTGTCACCAGCTTCATGCCGGATGTATTCGACGAGCGGCTCCGTCATGAGATGGAGAAACTCGACGAGCGTAAGAAGGAACAGGTGGAGTATGGACTTCAGGCTGTAACCCTCGACGTCACGAAGGAAGTGATTAAGTCCGCAGCCCATGTGGGCCAGCAGTGCGAGGCTAAGAACAAGTCCAGCCGCAGCCCCATCACGGACTCTGTGGTCGAGCGACTCGTAGAGAATCTGGAGATGGCAGACCGCAAGGCCCCCCGACCCAGCACTGATCTGGACGAAGCTATCCTTATCGGCAAGAGCCTCCTTGAGGATCTCGACTCCGACATTTTGAGAGCCAATGAACACTCCCGCAACAAGGTCATTGCAGGAGCTAACCGAATGAAAGACCTGATCCAACTGTAACCAGTATATACATATGAGTGAAAATGATGCGGTGGTCCCGCTACCAACCAGTACTCCCGAGATGATCCAGCCTATCCTTAGGCGGGCATGGCGGGCAGATAATCCTACCGGTGAACAAGCCGGTAAGTACAAACCCGTACTCTTTATTGGCCCTCCCGGTGTCAGTAAGAGCGCGCAGGTAGAACAGTTTGCACACGACAATGGGATGATCTACATCCCTGTGTACCTGTCCTACAATACCTTCAACGACATCAAGGGCTTTGGTGTTCCTGATCGTGAGAAGGAACGCATGGTTTGGTACATCGACGAGGTGTTCCCTGACCCCGACTGCGACAAGAAGTATCTCATCTTCTGGGATGAGCTGTTCAATGCCAACCCTTCGGTTATCAAGGTAGCCCAGCAGGCTGTGCTTGAACGCATGATTGGAACCTACAAGTTCCCTCGCAACACCATGATGGTGGGCGCTGCCAATGGGCAGAAGCATCACTGTCAGGCTAGCCGTGCGCCTGCTTCAGTCATGGACAGGTTCACCATCTATCAGTTGGAACCCTCGATCAAGGGTACCCTCGATTGGTTGATGGATAACGCGCAGACTGAGTATGTCTTCGGGTTCCTTCAGGCTCATAACGAGTCCCTCTACTGTGACAACATGGACAAGTGGGATGGGGAGCAGGCTCAGTCTACTTCCCGTTCGTACACCAAGCTGGATCAGTACCTCACTACGTACTCCGACCCCTCCGAGATGGTATCTCCCGACAACCCCCGCCAGTTCAAGGCAGATGTTTGTGGGTGTATAGGTGCCAAGGCTGGGCAGGAGTTCGTCACCTTTGTGCAGCTCTATGCTACCTGTGGTGATGTCGGTGAGTTGCTGGCCGATGCCCGTAACTGTGACTTGGGACGGATCGTAGCGCGCCCCGACCTCAAGTACATCGTTGCCAGTAAGCTGGTGACCCTTGCGGAGAAGGACAACGTATCCGATGTGCTTCTCTTGAGCCACAGGTTGACTGACCCCGACCTCAATAGTCCAGATGGTCTGGAGTCTATGGAGTCTATGGTTGGCAACCGTCTCAGGCGTAAGAGAAAAGACTTGAGTACAGTACCGGCCATGATTCAATGGCAGCTCAAGCACAAGAATGAGCTTCTCAAGTAGTGATCTGGTAGACCACATCCTTCACAACCATCCCGCTTCCGTTGACCACGAACTACGTGGCGCGGAGTGGGATGGGCTTGTGATGTTCTGGTTCAGGAAGTGGCTGAAAGCCAACGGAGCAGAGCAGCACATAGTAATCATGTCACCAAGCATGAGGGTGTATGGGTCGCCCCACGTTTACGAACTGTGGGTAAAACACAGAGATGACTTCGAGGCTATAGCATTATTGCATAAAGAAATTATATCTTATGAGTGCAGACAACACAGCTCTAGATGAGCTGCAACAAACGCGGTTAAAGTCCGCGACCAATACGGTGATGAAGGACCACCCGTTCTTCGCACCAGCACTAGCGGGTATGCCGCTAGTAATGGACCGTACAATCCCTACGGCTTGTACGGATGGTCGTGTTATCAGGTTCAACCCTGATTTCACAGCAACTCTGAACGACTATGAACTGGTCGGCCTCCTCATTCATGAGGTGTGCCACCCCTTGTTTGGGCACCTTGTTCGTTTCGCTTCAGTAGTTGCGATAGGTAACGGGCGACTCGCCAACATCGCTACCGATTACGAGATCAACAACCTGCTGACTGAGTATAATAATTCATCCAGCAGACCAATCGTCCTGCCCAAGGATGGGTGTGTTGATCTTGAGCGGTTCAAGACGAAGGCCGCGGAGGCTATCTATAAGGCCCTCCAAGAGGAAGAGTTGCCACCGCCACCACCGCCACCGCCACCACCTAAGCCTCCCGAGGGAGACGAAGAAGGGGGAGGCGAGAGCGAGGGTGATGGTGATGGTAAAGGTGGTGAGGAAGGTGAGGGCACCAAGCCAGATGACTCCAAGGATGGTGAATCCAAGGGCGATTCCGGCAAGCAGCCAGCCAAACCGGAAGGTGGATCTGGTGGCCAACCCTTACCCGAGCCTGTATCACCCGGTGAGTTTGAGATCCCCAAGGGTACGCCTGAGGAGATTGCCGAGCTGGAGGACAAGTGGCGGGAGATTCTATCTACCTCCATCCATGCCTCCAAGCTGCGCGGTGATGCTCCGGGTGAGTTCTTGGAGAAACTTCAGCAGTTGCAGAAGTCTCCTTTGAACATGAAGGATATTCTGCAGAAGTATGCAGATGAGTTCTGCATGGATGAAGGCTCAACCAAGCCCGACAAGCGGTTCCTTGCCAACCACGACATATGTGTGGCGGGTATGGAGGATGAGCGTATTGGCTCCTTGGTGTTCATCAATGACACCAGTGGGTCTATGCCCACCCGTGTCCACGAAGTGACCTGTTCCGTTATTCAGGAATCAGTTCACACCCTCAACGCCGACAGGTTAATCCACATGGACGTTGATTGTCGGGTCTGTAAGGTACGGGAGTATGCCCCATACCAGTCAGTTGACCTGACGCTACATGGCCGTGGGGGTACGGACTTCCGTCCTGCCTTCAAGTGGATCGAGGAAAACCAAGTGGACCCGCGGGTGATCGTGTACGTGACCGATGGTTGGGGAGTTTTCCCCGACTCCCCTCCCAACGTGCCAGTCCTCTGGCTCACTTGGGGTAAGGGGGCTGACGAGTATCCGTTCGGGGACGTCATCGACCTCTACCAGATCGACCAAGCTACCACCTGATGAACATACATTTGGTAGCTTTCCGCCAGCACAAAGGCGGGGACGTTACTGAGGTATGGTTCGCTGATAAAGGTACCGCGCAGACATTTCACGATGATCTGCGCGGTGCCGTCACGAACCTGAAACTTAGTACGATCTCTGTCCCTGTGGACAATCGTGTAGCCTTAGCCACATGGCTTAACAACCGCTACACCTTTTCAATTATTCCAGTTCAACTGGATGACAAAGTATTAGAAGCGCACATAAATGCAAAGACGGTTCATCTGTTGTCCGTCAATCCAAACAACACAAACCAAGATAAGTTAATATGAAAACCGAAGAAGTAATCGACTGGTTCCATAGAGAACCGTTCAAGTGTAACGCACAAACCACGCTCATCCGCGCCCGTAATGGTGTGCTGATGGCCAAGCAGGGCATCAGTGGTGCCGACATCTACCGCGATGACGGGAAGGAAGATCGTGACTACGCCGTGACGGGCAGGGAAGCAAAGGATATGAGTCTAGGGGAAGACCCAAACCACCATCTAGGGCTGGCCTACCAAAACCCCAATGACTTCTTTGCCGACGATGACCTGACACGCAAGGACTGGGTACCACTTGTGGTAGCAATCCCCGACTCCGTAACCAAGAGAGTAGACGATGGGACCGAGGGTAACCAACGATGGTTGTTCATCGGCTCAGAGAGCCCCGGTAGTTGGTCGTCCTTGTTCAACAGCCATACCTTGTTCGCTCGCCGTGATGCCAATTGGGCCTACGACAAACTGTATAAGTCTTGTGTTATACAGCTCCCGACCGCACCCATGCACGGAGTGCGTATCCCCGCAAGGGCACGAACTGTAGACCCTATGGATATACTTCTCAGGATATTCCATAAAGTGTTTGTAGATGTATGCGGCACGGACATGGCGGAACGCAACTGGCAACTGGGCTGGGCGCATTACCTCACCAACAACTGCGCGGTGCGGGTCAACGCCCGTAATTTATTCGGGGCAGCTGCGACCCAGTATCTTAACTCACCAGAGTTGAAGAAACTTGAGACCACGCTTGAGGCAATCAAGAAAGCGGTGCAGACCGAGGAGCCTCTTGAGTATGTGGATAGGTGGGCCGACTTTTCCACATCCTTGGGTGCGGCGTACAATGCCGAACAAGTGAGTACAGATACCGTGGGGCACGGGGCTAATCATGTATTGTCCCACATTGTAGAAGATGTGTTCCCCTTTACTATCCGCAATGGCTACTACAACGACAGGGATTTGTATAAGGTAGTAGATAGAAACTGGAAGACACGTTGTGTCCATTTCAGCGAAACCTACCGTAACGATTACGAGAGTGCTTGTAGGGAGACACAAAGATTCTGGGATGGGAAGCTTGCTGAGGACTCCGTTTACCAACCCAACGAATGTTACATGGGTATGCGGATACCTAGCTTTACCAAGCTGCGAGCCAACTGGTCTATGTTTGTAGACTTGTTTGAGCGGCTGGGCTTCACCGAGCCTAAGCCCTTTGGGTTTAGCTTATGTGATGAAAACGAGGAATCCCTCGCAGTCCTTCGTAGTGCGGCAGTTTCTGAGATGTCCGACCCTGCCGCGACTATCGAAGATGCAGCAGAAGCTGAAGCTGAATCAACCATGACTCTCCTTGGATAAACCAAACTAGATACCATGCCTAAATCAATAAACATCGCCCCGAATTGGGAAAAGTCAGCCCGCTATCTCCTCCATATTATCAAGAACAGCACTAACCTTAAGGACAAGGAATGGGCTGAGAGTGAAGTGGTCCGCATGGGCCGCATCATTGACACACTCCAAGCCCAGCAGACCGAACTACTTGAAGCACTATGAAGATATACGAAGTAACAAATGATAAGAACCGCCAATGGTTCGACAAGAAAGCGGAGGCGCAAGCCGCGTCCAAGAAAGAAAAGTCCCCTATGGTTACCTACGAGGTGGGCAGCACCCGCGCTGGATATGTTGAGTTCCTCAATGAAGTAGCCAACACACCCCCCACTGTATCCCGTACCGTGGTTCGTGTAACCGCAAGCAAACCCCCTGTCCCTGACCCAGACGCATGAACCTGACAATAGAAAAGACAATACAATGAGCCAACAAATACAACCAAGATGGGCCACACTCAAAGACGCGGCAAAGTATAGCGGACTTTCGGAACGCTACCTCCAAGATTTCATAAGAGACGGGCTTATCCAGTCGTCTCTTGTGAAAAGAACGAATGCTAAGCGGGGACGACGTCTCATCGACCTTTGGTCCCTCGACGAGTGTATTCAGCAAGGGCTTAACAAAGTCGGACCCCCCGTCTGCCGAGTTAAGGATGCTGAATCCTGATTCCTGAATCATGAGTCACCCGTACATACCCTACGTCATGTTGGATGGAGAGGAGGTCCGTCTGGATAATGTCGAGTTCCTTAACATAGAGGAAGACATTAACGGACGCGACCTCGTTACGTTTAACTACGAAGGGGAAAGACACCAATCATATATTATACACAAACCACACTAACTATGAAGAAAGGTTTAATTGATGTTAGGAAATGGATGCCAGCTATTCGCCGTATTTCACAGCAGCACCTACCGCTTGCTGAGTTACGGGAAGAGCTACGCAAAGAACGAGAAGCAACCGCTGATCTCCTTGATGAGATCAAGGACATCAGTACAAGCCTCACTATCAACGCCGTGTCCACTGGACCGTGGTTGACAGACCTCGCCGCCCGTATGGAAAGGGCATTAACCAAGTACAAAGAACAAACAAATGAGAATGAGCAACCCCTTCAAGGGGAAAACTGCGACGAAGGTACTCGACCTGTCTGACAAGATGGGTCTGAAGACCGCCGTTCGCTACCACGATACGAACGTAGTGGAGTTCACACCGGACACCATTACGTTGAACTCTGGTGGCTGGCTAACCGCCACCACTAAAAGACGGATGAATGAAACCGCCAGTGCCTACGGATTAGACTTCTGGGTAAGTCAGGAAGACTTCAAGTGGTGGGTATGTGTTGGGCGTGGGCCTAATCGTTACCACACCCCCTTCTCGGATGGAATGACCTTCAAGAGACCATGAAATTACCACCCAAAGTTAATACACACGTAGTGGATGTTAACGGAGTTACCGTAAAGTTGCAATCCAAGCCCGATAACGAAGCTGTCAATGGCTGGGCTGTTATTTGCTACGCCCCCGATATGTCCATCCGATCCAAGTGTCTCCACAATGTAAGCAAACGTGAGAAGTTTATTCTCAGTATAGGTTTAGCTGCAGGCTATGAACTGCATGAGTTGGGGGGAGAAGTGGCGGAAGAGGATATAGCTAGTCTGGAAAAGGCTGTGCATATATTAACTCCAACCATCACTCCCCCGTCATGATCCACATGGTTCGTGAGTTCATGCCGAATGGCCTCCCCATCATGATCGACGGTATCGTGGTGGGCGAGGCCGTGGAACCTGAGTCTATTCGTATCTTCCCAATCATGAACAACCGACTGGGTTACCCCTTCTATGGTTACATGGACCCAGATGATCTCGGCAAGAAGATAGCTAGTCGCCTGACCACAGTCAGTCAGGCTCAATCCGACTGACGTTTATTTGCCTTTTTCGATAACAATCCTTTCACCCGTATCCACATTGGTAAAGCGTGCCTTGGGACCGAATTTAATAAGGGCTTTTTCAAATCGCTCAAAGCGGTCTTTCTTGAAACCTTCTACATTGAACTCCCTACGCATATCCACCGAAGGTAGATACCGTTCTGTTGCGCGGTAATCAACAATACCACGCCGTCTAGCGGGTCCGATTCCGGCATACTTGAGTCTTTCCAAAGCCTCTTGGCGGGTTATCGCCCCCGCTTCCATGTTCATGGCATCTTGTACCATGCCTACCAGCTCGGCGTCTATCCGCTTACGTTGTTCAATGACTCTCTTTGCCAGTTCTTCGATCTCACGATCACCTTTCGGGCCATCCATATCCCGGCTACCGTCCCGTAGTGTGCGGTAAACCACATCTGTAAGATTCTTACGCTCAATCTGTCGGGAACGGGCCGCTTTATAAATCGCAAGATCCAGCCGAACTTTCCTTGGCGATGCCGGTAGCATGATCTGAGTGATGGTCTCTTCAAAAGACCTCTTCAGCGTTTCATCGTCAGCTCCCTGACTGCTTTCCCACTCGCGTAGCCTCCTGAGGTTACCCGGCTCAACCGCTCGGTTTGCAAAATGGCCAAGCCCTTTCAGCATCTTCGTCTTAAGAGGGTCACCTTCATTAAAAACAGTGCCGTCTTTGTTTTCATAAGTCTCTTTCAGGGTTGATCTAATGAACCCCGGATTGATAAACCTTTGAGTGTACCCCTGCCAAAGATTCAGTGCTGCTGTCTGATAGTCGCCTCGGAGAAGCTCCAGAATAGCAGCAGTTGACCCATCAAAAACAGGGGACGCGGCATTGATGTATGTGAGGTCAAGAGAGTACAATGCGTCTTCCTCAAATTCCTGACCAGTGAAACCCAACACCTTCTTTAACAGGTGCCCCGGCAGGTAGATGTACTGGTTGAGTTTACCCCACGGTGGGGCGGCTTCCTTAAGAAGTTCTTCCTCCTCGTCTGTGGGGTTTATCCCCAGAACAACAGCCGATGCAATGGGAAGAGCAATGGACATACCTCCATGTACTGTGACTGCGGCAGCAAGTCTTTGGGCTCCGCGCGCCTGCATGACCGGATTGCTGCTTTCCATCTCTTCTTTGGGGATGGCGCGCATCTGGTTATGGACAATCCTGAACTGATCCAACCAGAACGAGAGGAAAGGATCAGTATGGAACGCGTTGTATCTACGTAATACTTTCGCAAAATTAGGCGCTTCGGAATATACAGGACTCATGGCTCTGGCTTTACGCGCGGCCTCAAACTCCAACTGCTCCTCGGTCATGTTCAGGAACCCAGTGTCTACGTTATTTTCCTTATCATAATCGCGGGCGTTTCTAAGCGCCTCAAGCTCAGATTTGTACAACGCCTTTTTCCCTGCGTAATCAATCCCTTGAGCAAAATCGACCAACCTCCGAAAAGCTCCCCCCAGAACGTAGTCACCTCCCTTGGTCACTACCAGTAGTCCTTTCTTAACAAGGTTCTCCTCGGTCATATCCTTAGGGCTGAGTGCCATAAGTTCCTTGGTACCATCGAAGAAAATACCATAGGGGTTTTTACTGTTCTGAGTAGCGACCTGCTCCAAGTAGTTTAGGTCCATCTGACTCTGGTCGATTCCAAGTCTCTGATCTATTATTGACCGCGTAGTTTTTAATCGAGGGTCTCTTCCTATAATAAGTGCCTTCGCCTTACTCTCACCCCGTGCTGCTTTTCTGGTCCTACCAAAAGCCATTACGAACTCAGATACGACGCTAAAAGGGTTAACCAAAGCCGCCATGCCATACGATGTGACTGCGGTAATAGCATTTCTAAAATGATACGCAGGTACATTCGCAACGGTTTTAGAGAACATGAACAACGAGTTCAGCTTAAGGAACACATTCGTCAGGTGCGCCGCCCCCTTGACAAGAGTCGAACCACTCCGGTCCGCTATGTCATACAGAGTGGTGGCTGCATTACCTCGACTCACATTTCGGTAAGCCTGCAGGGATGTATAAAGATCCTCAGGAACATACATATCCAGAGAAGGATCGAACATAGATACAAACCCCTTGCCCTCTACCTTACTACTAAGAGGTCTAAGCGGAAGCCCTGTCCTGAAATTAACGTATGGGCGGGCACCCGCTTCCATCAAACCTGCGGCCTCTGCTTCTTCGTAGGTAAATACAAACGCGTCTTTTACGTTACCGTCTTTAACTCCTCCCACTTCCTTGAGATCATTAAGGAAGGTCATGGACTCAGCCATCCGAGTCTGCATGGTAACTGTTGCGTAGAGACTAGCTAAGCCGTGTTCCTCGAAAGAACCGTCTTCGGTACGCTCAAGACCAAACTGCCCCAGCAGGTAGCGCACTCCCTCATCAACATCTCCTTTGGATCTGAGGTTATCAACCTGCACCCGTGTGAGGCTAGCTACAGCTTCTCCTTGGGATTTTTCAATGTCTTTATGGTCTACCCGCTTACCTTCAGCCGTATCCAATAAAGTCGCTAAGAATTCATTCAAGGCTGCAACACCCTTATTATCTCTAGTGACTAAATCTTCAGCGCGTTTTGTTACAAGCTGGTTCAACTCTTTTTTGGAAAGCTTCTTGAGTATTTTTGCCTCAGCTTCTTGGGCAGGATCAGTAAATGTGACGCCCGCATCCAGACTTTCAATCAACGCCAGCAGTTCCTTTTTTATCTTTTTCTTTTCTACTTTGACCTGCTCGCCCTCAAAGAACGGTAAAGCCGCGTCCCTTCGGTCTTGGAATTTGCCGTCTGGGTTCATCACTTCCCGCAAATAAGCGATGTCGTTGTGTGCGCGGTATCCCCTTGTCAGGTAGATGCCCCCCATGCGGTCAAAGATAACCCCTATCTTACCGCCCCTTACATCAGTAAGCTTGTACTGTTTACTGATAAGCTTACTCAAGCTATCAATAGTGGCGCGGACAGCTAGGATAGCACTGACGACATCTCTTCCTAGCTGTGGGTTTTGGGGAGTACTCTCCTCCAAGAAAGCCCTTGCCTGTTTCTGGGTCTCCTTGAATTCTTCAACCAAGTTAAGTCTCAGCTGTTCTTCTACCCTATGTACCAGCATAGTCTTCATGTCCTGAAGTGCTTCAGGAGATATATGCTCAGCGGGGCGCTTGTTCTCGCGTACTTCTTTTCTGACCCGTGCAACTGCGGCTTTATAGCGGGCGTGGACCCGCGCCTTGGTTTCGGGGTCAATGTCCAGACTGTCGGTTGTACCCGCAGCAGCGTTCAGTGCTTTCAATATTTCGGGGGACGGAGTCTTACCGAATGCCTCATTCAGGAGTTTCTCCATGTGAAGCATATCTGTTTTTAAGAGAGCGTTAACTGCCTCAGACCACCGCTCATA
>MDTA01128871.1_pt1 | contig 17231 bp, 30 predicted proteins | sample 811151 | NCBI WGS metagenome assembly MDTA01 (sample SAMN05326648, study PRJNA326480) | marine metagenome | isolation source: seawater | place: Indian Ocean: South | collected 2010
ATGCTGGAAAAAGAAATTGCCAGCGAAATCAACATAATCCCAGACAAGCCTGTCGAGAAAACAGCTGAAGATTTATTCAAGGATTAATAAATGTTTTTGATACATTATGCTAATCATTTCTTGACACATTCATGTTGTACCAATAAAATTTCGCATACTTATTAACTAAATTATGGCTACAATTAATCAACTTGTAAGAAAACCGAGAAAAACAAAGATTACTAAATCTGATGTTCCCGCACTCGAAGCTTGTCCACAAAGGAGAGGTGTTTGTACCCGTGTATACACAACTACACCGAAAAAACCAAATTCAGCATTAAGAAAAGTTGCAAGAGTAAGATTAACGAATGGTCAAGAGGTAACATCATATATAGGCGGAGAAGGCCATAACCTTCAAGAGCATTCAGTCGTGGTAATAAGGGGTGGACGTGTTAAAGATTTACCTGGTGTAAGATATCATATCGTGCGAGGCAGTCTTGACACTCAAGGTGTTGAAAATAGAAAACAAGGGCGATCAAAATACGGTACGAAAAAACCAAAGAGTTAAGTTATGCCTAGAAAAAGAGATATACCAAAAAAGAAAATAGTACCTGACCCTATATATAAGAGTACTAACGTTACACGTCTTACAAATATGATTATGCAAGATGGAAAAAAAAGAACTGCAGAAAAGATTGTATATGAAGCTCTATCCATCTCGTCAAAAAAAACTAAAGAAGAACCTCTAACAGTTCTTGAAAAAGCCCTTCAAAATGTAGGTCCTACTGTTGAAGTTAAGTCAAGAAGGGTCGGCGGCTCGAACTATCAAGTACCAATTGAAGTAAATTCTAAAAGAAAAATTTCACTTGCTATGAAATGGATTATCGAAGCTGCAACTAAAAGGAATGAAAAATCTATGAAAGAAAAATTAGCATCTGAAATAACTGATGCTATCGACAATAAAGGTTCTGCTGTAAAAAAACGTGAGGACACTCATAAAATGGCTGAAGCTAACAAAGCATTTGCGCATTATAGGTGGTAACAAATGGCTAGAACTACTAATTTAACAAACTATAGAAACATTGGAATCATGGCACATATAGATGCTGGCAAGACTACTACTACAGAAAGAATTCTATATTATACAGGCGTATCTCACAAAATAGGTGAAGTCCATGACGGTGCAGCTACTATGGACTGGATGGAGCAGGAGCAAGAGAGAGGTATTACTATCACATCTGCTGCAACTACGTGCTTTTGGAGTGGTAGTACGGGTCAGTATGATGAGCACAGAATTAATATTATTGATACACCTGGACACGTGGATTTTACAATTGAAGTTGAGAGATCATTAAGAGTTCTTGATGGCGCAGTTGCTGTTTTTTGTGCTGTTGGCGGCGTAGAGCCTCAATCGGAAACTGTATGGAGACAAGCAAATAAATACAGTGTGCCTAGAATGGCATTCGTAAATAAAATGGATCGAGCTGGGGCTGATTTCTTCAGAGTAGTTGATCAAATTAAGACTCGATTAGGATCTAAACCTGTACCTTTGCAAGTTCCCATAGGGTCAGAGGATAATTTCAAAGGTGTAGTTGACCTTATTGATATGAAAGCTATTGTATGGGACGAAGAATCCAAAGGTATGAAATTCGATGAAGTTGATATACCTGAGGAATTAAAAGCCAAATCCGATGAATTACATGAACAGCTCATTGAGACAGCAGCAGAGGCAAACGAAGAGCTTATGGAAGAATATCTTAACAATGGAGAGCTCTCTAGAGAGCAAATCATTCAAGGTTTACGTCTTCAAACTTTATCTAATGAGATTGTACTTGTATCATGTGGGACAGCATTCAAGAATAAAGGTGTTCAAGCTATGCTTGATTCAGTTATAGATTTTATGCCTTCACCATTAGATGTACCAGCGATCAAAGGAATAAATGATGATAAAGATAATACTGAGGGGGTTAGAGAATCATCTGACGATGAACCATTCTCATCTTTAGCTTTCAAGATTGCTACTGATCCATTCGTTGGCACACTAGCGTTCTTCAGAGTCTACTCAGGAGTTTTAAAAGCTGGTGATACTGTTTACAACGCCGTAACCCAAAAAAAAGAGAGAATAGGACGTATTTTGCAAATGCACTCAAATTCAAGAGAGGAGATCAAAGAAGTTAGAGCAGGCGATATAGCTGCTGCAGTTGGTCTTAAACAAGTAACAACTGGAGATACTTTGTGTGACCCATCATCAGTTATTACTCTAGAGAGAATGGAATTTCCTGAACCTGTAATATCTATAGCTGTTGAACCAAAAACAAAAGATGATCAAGAGAAAATGGGGTTAGCTCTAGGTAAGCTTGCTCAAGAAGATCCATCATTTAGGGTTGCTACAGATGAAGAATCAAATCAAACAATTATATCTGGTATGGGCGAATTACACTTAGACATAATCGTAGACAGAATGAAGAGAGAATTTAATGTAGAGGCAACAATCGGAAAACCACAAGTTGCATATAGAGAGACCATCAGAAAACCAATCGAACAAGAAGCAAAATATGTCAAGCAGAGTGGCGGTAAAGGTCAATATGGTCATGTGTGGTTAAAGATTGAGCCACAAGAACCAGGAAAAGGTTATGAGTTCGTAAATGAAATTGTTGGTGGTGCAATACCAAAAGAATTTATTGGCCCTGTAGATAAAGGAGTAATTGAGCAAATGGAAAACGGTGTTATCGGAGGATATCCAGTTGTTGATGTCAAGGTTACACTGTATGACGGGTCTTTTCATGATGTAGACTCAAGTGAGGTAGCATTTAAAGTTGCTGGATCACAAGCCTTCAAAGAAGGAGCTAAGAAAGCAAATCCAGTGCTATTAGAGCCTGTAATGAAAGTTGAAGCAGTTACACCAGGTGATTATCTAGGAGATGTTACTGGTGATCTTAATAGACGAAGAGGGATCATTCAAGGTATGGAGGAGACAGTTGTTGGAAATATAATAAAAGCTGAGGTTCCATTATCTGAAATGTTTGGATATGCAACGGATCTAAGATCGATGACACAAGGAAGAGCTACATATACTATGGAATTTGAAAAGTATGCAGAAATCCCATCCAATATTGCTGAAGAACTGATAGAAAAGGCATCTTAAATGGTAGCGAAGAAGAAAAAAAATACACAAAATATAAGAATTCGTCTCAAAACATTTGATCATAAACTTATAGACCTTTCCTCTAAAGAGATTCTTGAAACAGCGAAAAGAACAGGTGCTAGGGTAATAGGCCCAATACCACTTCCAACAAAAAAGGAGAGATACACAGTTCTAGTGTCTCCTCATGTTGATAAAGATGCTAGAGATCAATATGAAATACGTACTCACAAAAGACTTATGGATATCATAGAGCCTACTGATAAAACCGTAGACGCACTTATGAAATTAGACCTTGCTGCTGGTGTAGATGTTCAAATTGAACTTAGCTAAGTAGAAGCTAAAAAAACCCATTCCAAACCCCAAAAAACCCTAAAAAAGTGTAACATTTTCGAATTTTATGTTAAGATTCAGCACCTTAAACATAACTGAATTAACTAACTTTTTTCATTTTGAGGACAAGAAAATGAGCATAGGCCTAGTAGGCATTAAAACTGGTATGACGAGAGTGTTTGATGATACTGGTATTTCCATACCTGTAACGGTTATCAACATAGATTCTAATCGAGTTTCTCAAATAAAAACAGTGGAGCGAGATGGTTACTCTGCAATTCAAGTAGCATACGGTAATCAGAAAGACAGTAGACTGACTAAGGCAGCTATTGGTCACTACAAAAAATCAAACATTAAACCTGCAGTGGGACTAGTAGAATTCAGGGTAGAAGAGCTAGATGATAGCATAACTCTTGGTTCTGATGTCAAAGTAGATACATTTAAAGCTGGCGAGCATGTGGATATAACAGGTAAAACTTTGGGTAAAGGCTTTCAAGGGGGTGTTAAAAGGCATCATTTTAAAACTCAGGACGCTACTCATGGTAATTCGATTTCACACAGAGCGCTTGGATCAACTGGTCAATGCCAAGACCCTGGTAGAGTATTTAAAGGTAAAAAAATGCCGGGACATCTTGGTAATGTAAACAGAACTATCCAGAATCTCACTATTGTAAAAATCATGCCCGAAGAAAACATAATGCTTGTTAAAGGATCTATACCTGGCCATAAAGGAAGTGTCGTAATAATCAAACCAACTGAAAAAAAATATACACCTAAAGAAATTTTTAAGGAAAAAGAAAATACGGATCCTCAAGAACATAATGTCGAGGAGAAAACTGCAAGCCAGAGTCCTAATTCAGATAGTAAAGTAAATGAGGAAACAAGCTCACCTAATACTCCAGAAAATAAAATAGAGAACAAAGATGAGTAAAGAACTTTCAAAAATATTTACAAAGGAATTTAATGAAGCTTTAGTGCACCAAGTTACAACTGACTTCATGACGAACCAAAGAAGTGGAACAAAAGCACAAAAAAATAGATCTGCAGTCAGCGGTGGTGGAGCTAAACCAAGACCCCAAAAAGGTTCTGGTAGAGCGAGAGCTGGTACAACAAGAAGTCCTATTTGGAGAACAGGTGGTGTGACATTCGCTGCACAGCCTAAAAATTATAATAAGAAAATAAATAAAAAGATGTATAAGGGAGCACTTAATTGCATTTTCAATGAGTTACTGAAAAGGAAGCGCTTACACTTGACAGATAAGCTCACTTTTGCTGATAAAAAAACTAAATTAGGAAAAGCTCTGCTGAATGAATTAAAGATTGTAAATGCTTTATTCTTAACATCTTTAGAAAACGAAAATGCTTTTTTTTCATTAAGAAACATAAAGAATGTAACCGTTCTAGATTATAAAGAAATAAATCCTTATATTCTTATGAAACATGACAATGTTGTGATTGACAGTTCAATACTCGAACATATTAAACAGGCAACAACACTATGAACAGTATTCGATTAGCAAATATAATTGTCTCTCCACGAGTTTCTGAGAAAGCGACTACACGCGCAGATTTTGAAAACCAACATGTGTTTTCAGTTTTAAAAGATGCTACTAAACCTGAAATAAAAAAAGCAGTTGAGCTCATGTTTGACGTAAAAGTAAAGAGCGTAAGAATATTGAACATGCAGGGAAAATTAACCCGTATTGGACGCACATTTGGTAAAAGAAAAGATTGGAAGAAAGCATATGTAAGACTAGAAGAAGGATTCGATATTAATTATGGAGATGAGGAGGCAGCTAAATGACAATAGTAAAATCAAGACCAACCTCGCCAGGTAGACGTTTTAGAGTCAAAATTTCGAACGCAGATCTCTATAAGGGTCAGCCACATGAACCATTAATATCGAAGCTTAATAAAAGTGGTGGTCGAAACAATCAGGGAAGAATAACAACTAGACATATTGGCGGTGGACACAAGAAACGATATAGGATTATAGACTTCAAAAGAAATAAAGATAATATTCCTGCTACTGTTGAAAGACTTGAATACGATCCTAACCGTAATGCTAATATAGCACTTCTTCTTTATGCAGATGGGGAGAGAAGATACATAATTGCACCTAAAATCTTAAATCAGGGGATAAATTAATGTCAGGTGAAAAATCTTCTATAAATATTGGAAATACATTACCTTTGCTCAACATACCTGTCGGAACCCAAGTGCACTGTATAGAAATGAAACCAGGCAAAGGCGCGCAAATAGCACGAAGCGCGGGCACTGTCGCACAAATTGTAGCCTTAGAGGGTGATTATGCCACTTTAAGATTAAAGTCAGGTGAAACTAGAAAAATTTTTAAAACCTGCAGAGCAACAATTGGTGAAGTAGGAAATAGTGAGTTCAACTTACAAAAACATGGTAAAGCTGGAGCAAAAAGATGGCTTGGCATCAGACCAACCGTAAGAGGTGTTGCAATGAACCCAATAGATCATCCTCATGGCGGAGGGGAAGGAAAGACTTCTGGTGGACGTGATCCTGTCTCACCATGGGGCACACCTACCAAAGGATATAAAACAAGATCCAATAAAAGAACTGATAAATTAATTGTCAGAAGAAGAACTAACAAGAACAGGAAATAGAAATGGCTAGATCTTTAAAAAAAGGACCATTCATTGATCATCATTTGCAAGCTAAAGTCGATAAAGCGCTTAAAGAAAATGATAAAAAACCAATAAAAACTTGGTCAAGAAGATCTGTTATTTCGCCAGATATGATTGGTTTAACTATTGCAGTTCATAATGGTAAACAACATGTTCCGGTTTATGTAACTGAGAATATGATTGGTCATAAACTTGGAGAATTTTCACCTACTAGGATTTTTAAGGGACACTCAGGTGACAGGAAGGCAAAAGGATAAATTATGAATACTCAAGCAGTTTTAAAATATCAGAAAATATCTGCACAAAAATGTAGATTAGTTGCTAATGAAGTGAGAGGTTTACCTGTTAATAAAGCATTTGAATTTTTGAACTACAGCAATAAGAAGGCTTCACAACTGATCTTAAAAGTTCTCGAGTCAGCTGTAGCTAATGCTGAACATAATAATTCTAGTGACCTTGACGAATTAATTGTCAAAAATGTTCTAGTTGACGAAGGACCATATGGGAAAAGACATAGACCAAGAGCTCGTGGTAGAGTTAACCAAATTTTAAAGAGAACAAGTCATATAACTATTGTAGTTAGTGATAAAGAGGAAAAGTAATGGGACAAAAAGTACATCCAACTGGTTTTAGATTAGGGATATCTACAGAATATTCATCGAAATGGTATGCTAGCAGTAAAGACTATTCTAACTATCTTCTTGAAGATTATAGAATTCGTCAATATCTAAAAAAAGAACTAGAGAACGCATCTGTAAGCAAGATAGTAATAGAAAGGCCAACTAAAGAGGCGGTCGTGAATATTTTTACATCTCGTCCAGGAATAGTGATCGGTAAAAAAGGCGAGGACATAGAGAAATTCAGATCTAAAATAGCATCAATATTAGGCGCTGACAAAGCAACCGTTAAAGTTAACGTAAAAGAAATTAAAAAACCTGAGCTCGACGCGCAATTAGTTGCCGAAGGGATCACTCAGCAGTTAGAGCGAAGAATAATGTACAGAAGAGCTATGAAAAGAGCCGTAACAAACACAATGAGATTAGGCGCACTAGGAATCAAAGTTAATGTAGCGGGAAGATTAAATGGTGCTGAAATAGCTAGGAGTGAATGGTACAGAGAAGGAAGAGTACCTTTACATACTCTAGATGCATCAATAGACTATGGTTTTGCAGAAGCACTAACAACTTATGGAATTATTGGCGTTAAAGTATGGATTTACTCACAAGATGAAGTTCTAGAAGATAACAAAAAAACTACAACAAAGAATAAATAATGTTACAACCCAAAAAGACAAAATATAGAAAACAGCAAAAAGGCAGACTCAGAGGCTTTGCCACATCTGGTGCAAAAGTGAGCTTTGGTGAATTTGGTCTTAAAGCAACTTCGCGCGGTCGCGTCACAGCAAGACAAATAGAAGCTGCACGTAGAGCTATGACAAGATACATAAAGCGTGGAGGAAAAGTTTGGATAAGGATATTTCCAGACGTGCCTATTACAAAAAAACCTATTGAAGTTCGTATGGGCAAAGGAAAAGGAAATGTAGAATATTGGGTCTCTAAAGTTCAACCTGGTAAAGTTCTTTATGAGATGGAAGGTGTTTCAGAGGAGATTGCTAGAGAGGCATTTAGGCTAGCAGCAGCTAAATTACCTGTGCTTACTACGTTCGTTACAAGGACTGCACTATGATTAAATTAGAAGAACTAAGAAAGAAAAGTATATCTGAATTACAGGCAACACTCGAAGAGCTTGCTAAAGAGAGATTTACACTAAGAATAAAGAGAGGCTCGGGACTAAATCCTAAGCCTAATTTGTTTCGTGAGAATAAAATTAGCATAGCTAGAGTTAAAACTATAATCAATGAGATGAAAAATGGAAAATAAAGCTAAAATTATAAGCGCAAAAGTTTTGAAAACTGGTATGAATAAGTCAGCTGTAGTGAGCGTTGAAAGGCTTGTAAAGCATCCTGTGAATGGTAAGTACATTAAGAGGTCAACTAAATATCATGTACATGACGAAAATAATAAATGTGTGATAGGTGACCAAATAAAAATTAAGCAATGTAGGCCAATCTCAAAAACAAAAACTTGGATTTTGGTAGAGGATTAAAACATGATTCAAATGCAAACAATTCTTAAATCAGCCGATAATAGTGGAGCTAGAAAAGTAATGTGTATTAAAGTACTGGGTGGCTCACACAGAAGATTTGCATCTGTTGGCGATGTTATTAAAGTTGCTGTTAAAGATGCATTGCCTAAGGCAAAAGTAAAAAAAGGCGAAGTTTATAATGCAGTGATCGTCAGAACAAAAAAAGGAGTTAGGAGACCTGACGGATCATTGATAAGGTTTGATAGTAATGCTGTTGTTCTACTAGATAATAAATTAGAGCCGATCGGTACTAGAATATTTGGGCCTGTAACAAGAGAGTTAAGAGACTTAACATTTATGAAAATCATATCACTTGCGCCGGAGGTTCTATAAATGAATAAGATTAAGAAGGGTGATTCTGTGATTGTAATATCTGGCAAAGACAAAGGAAAGAAAGGTGAAGTCATTAGATTACTTGATCATAATAAGTGTCTAGTATCTGCAATCAACATGGCCAAAAAACATACTAAACCAAATCCTAATGCTGGAATAGAGGGAGGAATCATAGAGAAGGAAATGCCTATAGAGGTATCTAACTTAATGATATTTAATCCTGTGACAAAAAAACAAGATAGAGTTGGCTTCAAAACTTTAGAGTCAGGCAAGAAAGTCAGAATCTATAAATCTAATCGAGAGGTTATAGACATATAATGAATACATATAAAGAGTATTACCAAGAAAATGTCGTACCAGCACTCATGGAGAGATTTAAATTTAAATCTAATATGGAGGCGCCACGTTTAGTCAAAATTACTTTGAATATGGGTTTAGGTTCTGCCATCGCTGATAAAAAAATCTTGGAAAGAGCTCAAGAAGAATTAACACAAATTGCTGGTCAGAAAGCAGTGTTGACTTATGCCAAAAAGTCCATTGCAAACTTCAAACTTAGAGAAGGTATGCCGATTGGTTGCAAAGTTACACTAAGAGGTCAAATGATGTATGATTTTTTTGAGAAACTTATTAAAATTTCACTCCCAAGAACAAGAGATTTCAGAGGATACAGCGAAAAATCTTTTGATGGTAGAGGTAACTATACTATGGGCATCAAAGAACATATAATTTTCCCTGAAATTGATTTTGACAAAATTGATAAAATAAAAGGACTAGATATTTGTATTACAACTAGTGCAAAAAATAATGAGGAGGCAATGGAGTTATTTAAACAATTTAACTTTCCATTTAAGTAATATGGCAAAACTATCAATGATTGAAAGAGAGAAGAAAAGAGAGAGGCTTAATAAAAAGTATCTTTCAAAAATAAAAATGATTAAAGATAAGCTTAAAGATAACAAAACATCAGATGAGGAAGCAGCTGAGCTCAGACTTAAAATGCAAAAAATACCTCTTAATGCTCTAGCTGTAAGAAAGAGAAATAGATGTGCTTTGACCGGAAGACCAAGAGGTGTATACAGAAAATTCACACTTGGTAGAACTAAATTAAGGGAAATGGCTATGGCAGGCCTTATACCTGGTTTGACTAAAGCGAGCTGGTAAAAATATGAGTATGAACGACACAATATCAGATTTATTAACAAGGATACGAAATGGACAGATGTCTAATAAGAAGACTGTATCTGCGCCTTACTCTAAAATGAAAGAGTCAATTTGTAAGGTTATGCAAGATGAAGGTTATATTGATGGATATAGTACGGACGAAGGAAAGATTAAAAATATTCTTGTAGAGCTTAAGTATTTCGAGGGGAAACCTGTAATAGATTATATAAAGCGGGTAAGCCGACCAGGCTTAAGAATATATAAGTCATCTGATGACATCCCTTTGGTTAAAAATGGACTTGGCATTTGTATAATATCTACATCTCAGGGTTTAATGACTGGTAAAACAGCAAAAGAAAAAAAATGCGGAGGAGAGATTATTTGTTATATCTCATAGAATATGTCTAAAATAGCAAGCAAACCAATAGAATTAGCATCAGACGTTAAATTCAACCTCAATAACAATAAAATTCTTATTGAGGGCCCTAAAGGTAAGTTAGAGTTTCAAAAACCCGACGATGTAAATGTTGAACAAACTGATAATGTGCTAAAAGTAAGTACCAAATCAGAATCTTCAGCAATGAGTGGAACAACTCGCTCACTTCTATCCAATATGGTGACAGGTGTATCCAAGGGTTGGGAGAAAAAACTCTTATTAGTTGGAGTAGGATATAGAGCAAAAGCAGATAAATTGAAATTAGAGTTAGTTGTTGGATATTCACATCCTGTTAATTTCCAAATACCTGAGGGCATTTCAATTGAAACACCGTCACAAACAGAAATAGTTATATCTGGTGTCGATAAACAAAAGGTTGGACAAGCAGCTGCTGATATTAGATCAGTTAGACCGCCAGAGCCTTATAAAGGTAAAGGAATTAAGTATGCAGATGAACAAATAGTTAAAAAAGAGGCTAAGAAAAAATAATGAAATCAATTGTTAAAAATAAAAATAGCCAAAGACTAAGAAGAGCTGTCAAGACAAGATCAAAAATAGCTGATTCTGGCAATCATAGAATTAGTGTTCATAGATCTATTCAGCATATGTATCTTCAATTAATATCCCCAATGGGAGACAAAGTATTAACTACAATATCTACAAACCAAAAAGGTAGTAAACTCAAGGCAAATAATATTGAGAGTGCGAAAGGAGTTGGAACTAAAATGGCTGATTACATTAAAAAGGCTAAAATTAAGAATGTTGCTTTTGACAGATCAGGCTACAGATATCATGGGAGAGTAAGAGCAGTTGCTGAAGCATTAAGAGAAAATGGAGTAAAAATATAATGGCATCAGAAGAGAGAAATTCAGATTATATTGAAAAATTAGTAGCAGTAAACCGTGTTGCAAAAGTTGTAAAAGGTGGCAGACAATTTGGTTTCACTGCATTGACTGTTGTTGGAGATGGCCACGGAAGAGTTGGCTATGGGTATGGTAAAGCAAAGGAAGTTCCTATAGCAATTCAAAAAGCCATGGAAAAGGCAAAAAAGAGTATGGTATCTGTGTCGTTAAAAAAAGGAACCTTGCATCATGCCATTACTTATGAACATGGTTCAGCCAAAGTCTACATGCAACCAGCTGGAGAAGGAACAGGCGTAATTGCAGGAGGTGCTATGCGTGCAGTATTTGAAGCAACTGGCATACATAACGTTCTTGCAAAAAGCATTGGATCAACCAATCCGATAAATGTTGTAAAGGCAACCGTCAAGGGACTTGAATCGATGTATTATCCTGCTCAAGTTGCTTTGAAAAGAGGTAAAAAAACAAGCGAGTTATAAGACGTTATGAGTAAGATTAAAGTTTCACAGAAATTAAGTTTAATTGGTAAAACAAAAAAACAGATAGCCTGTATTAAAGGTTTAGGTCTAAAGAGAATTAATGACTCAAGAGTAATTGAAAATACTCCTGAAAATCTTGGAATGATAAATACCGTAAGACATATGGTGAACGTAGAGAGCATTGAAGAGAAAAATAATGTTAAATGAAATTAAGCAAAAAAAAGATGCTAAGCAGACAAAAAAAAGAGTTGGACGCGGTATAGCTTCTGGTACTGGTAAAACCTGTGGTCGTGGACATAAAGGACAAAAATCAAGAACAGGGGGCAAAGTGCAGGTAGGATTTGAGGGTGGACAAATGCCACTTCAAAGGAGACTACCAAAAGTAGGGTTTACATCTAGAAAGAATATTAACAGTGTCGAACTTAAGTATGATTATCTAGATAAAATTTCAGAAACAGATATATCTATTGAGTTGTTGAAAAAATACAAGCTTGTTAACAATAAGGCCACAAAGGTTAAACTAATTGGGCCAGTAACTATTTCATCAAAGAAAAAATTAGTTGATGTCATTGCTACAAAATCAGTTATGGAGTTTATTAAGTAATGTCAAGATCCGCATCAAGCATGTCACCAAACCTTGGTGGTTTAACTAAGTCTTCCGAGCTAAGACAGAGAATCTTCTTTGTTATTTTTGCTCTAATTGTTTTTAGACTTGGAAGTTTTATAACTCTCCCTGGAATTGACCCTGCTGTTATGAGTTTTCTCTTCGAACAACAAAGAGGAAGTATTCTTGATATGTTCAATATGTTTTCTGGTGGGGCTTTATCAAGAATGTCAATATTTGCTCTAGGAGTTATGCCATATATTTCAGCATCAATCATCATACAAATGATGACGCATATTTATGCACCTCTTATTCAACTTCGTAAAGAGGGTGAAAGAGGAAGAAAGACAATCACAAAATATACAAGATATTTCACTCTAGTTTTAGCCTTACTTCAGTCAATGGGAGTTATGAATGCCTTAATGAATCAAAATACTTCGTCTACAACTCTAGTTCTAGACCCTGGTTTAGGATTCTTTATAACAGGTGTAGTAACTCTTGTTACAGGAACAATGTTTTTGATCTGGCTGGGTGAGCAAATAACTGAGCGTGGTGTAGGAAACGGGATATCAATCATTATTTTTGCTGGTATTGTTGCAGGATTACCATCTGCGATTGGAGGAACTATAGAACTTGCTAGAAATGGAGAGATTCAAAATTTTAGCGTTATTCTTATATTTCTTCTTGCGATAGTTATTACAGCTTTTGTTGTTTATGTTGAAAGAGGCCAAAGAAAAATTCCTATTAATTATGCAAGAAAAATGCAAGGTAGGAAGATGTATGCTGCACAGAGTAGTTTTCTTCCTTTAAAGCTGAACATGGCTGGTGTGATTCCACCTATATTTGCCTCAGCAATCATACTTTTTCCCGCTACTATTGCTAGTTGGTCAGGATCTGGCTCCCCAGATAGTATCGTTCAAAAAATAGCAATGACATTATCTCCAGGACAACCTCCATACATCATGTTGTATGCTCTTGCAATTATCTTCTTTTGTTTCTTCTATACAGCTTTGGTGTTTAATCCAAAAGAAACAGCAGATAATTTAAAAAAATCCGGAGCTTTTATCCCAGGCATAAGACCTGGTGATCAAACAGCAAAATACATTGATGGGATAACCACTAAGCTAACAACTGTTGGAGCTATGTATATAACTGCAGTATGTTTGTTACCAGAATTTTTAATATTGTATTTTAACGTACCGTTTTACTTTGGTGGAACATCACTTTTAATAGTAGTCGTTGTAGTGATGGATCTCATGGCACAAGTACAATCGCATTTGTTGTCACAACAATATGAAGGAATGATGAAAAAAGCCAACCTTAGGGGAATTGGTGGAGGAATGAGATGAAAGTAAGAGCTTCAGTGAAGAAATTATGCAGAAATTGCAGAATTATAAGAAGAAACCGTGTAGTAAGAGTTATATGTAAAGATCCAAGGCATAAACAAAGACAAGGATAAGATATTAGTTGTATTAAGGACCAATGAAATATAAAATTTACGCTCAGAGATAGATATGGCAAGAATAGCAGGAATAAACTTACCAAATAACAAGCACATATGGATAGCACTCACATCTATATATGGTATTGGTAACACGAGAGCAAGACACATATGTGATAAAGTTGGTATTGAAGCCACTAAAAAGGTTAAAGACTTAGAAGAAAAGGATTTAGAAAGTATTCGCCAATTTATAGATGAATACCAACTCGAAGGTGATTTAAGAAGAGAGAATTCCATAAATATCAAACGCCTTATGGATGTCGGCTCATATCGAGGAATAAGACACAGAAAAGGACTTCCGTTAAGAGGTCAGAAAACAAAGAATAATAGTCGGACTCGTAAGGGACCTAGGAAATTATTGAAAGCAAAATAATATGGTAGAAAAAACTAAAAAGAAGAAAGTTAAAAAGATTGTGAATGAGGGTGTTGCACACATTAATGCATCATTTAACAACACGATTGTGACCATAACAGACAAACAGGGTAATACTTTAGCATGGGCAACATCTGGGGGATCAGGATTCAGAGGATCAAGAAAAAGTACTCCCTTCGCAGCTCAAATAGCTGCTGAGAAAGCTGGCCAAAAAGCTTCTGCTTTTGGATTAAAAACATTAGAGGTTCTTGTTAAAGGACCCGGACCTGGAAGGGACTCTGCAGTTAGGGCGCTTAACAATGCAGGATACAAAATTACAAATATTAAAGACATAACACCATTACCACACAATGGATGTAGACCACCCAAAAAGAGACGAGTCTGATGGCTAAATATACTGGTTCAAAATGTAAATTAATGAGACGTGAGGGAACTGATCTATACTTAAAATCAGGTTCTAGAGCATTAGACACAAAATGTAATCTAGACAGGAAGCCAGGAATCGTTGGTGAAAGGAGAGAAAAATTATCTGATTATGCACTTCAACTAAGGGAAAAACAAAAAGTAAAAAGACTGTACGGTATTCTTGAAAAGCAATTCAGAAACTACTATAAAAAATCAGCAAGTAAAAAAGGATCAACAGGAGAAAACCTTCTAACTTTTCTTGAATCAAGACTTGATAATGTTGTTTATCGCTCTGGCTTTGGTTCGACTAGGGCCGAATCTAGACAACTAGTAAATCATAAAAACATTGAAGTAAATGGCAACGTTATAAACATACCATCTTATCAGGTACAAGCTACAGATAAGATTTCAGTTAGAGATAAATGTAAAGATCAATCGAGAATACAGTTTGCTATTTCTGTTGCTGAAACACGCAACACAAGCGACTGGATTGATGTTGATACAAAAAATTTAACTGCAACATATTTAAGAATTCCAGAAAGATCAGAACTTCCTAAAGAAATTAATGAATCACTAATCGTAGAATTATACTCAAAATAGCAGGTAACTTATGAAAGCAATCACATTCTTAAAACCAAACTTAGTCGATATTGAGATGATATCTGACTCAAAGTCTAAAATAGTTATTCAGCCTCTCGAGAGAGGCTTTGGACATACTCTTGGCAACGCTTTGAGAAGGGTGCTTCTATCATCTATGCCCGGGAGTGCAGTTACTGAGGTGTCTATTGAAAACATTCTCCATGAATACAGTACAATAGATGGAGTTCAAGAAGATGTTTTAGAAATAATATTAAACATAAAAAAACTTGCTCTAGTCCTTCATGAAAAAGAAAAGATTGAAGTCGTTCTGAGAAAAAAAGGAAAAGGCCCAGTCGTAGCCTCAGATATTGAGGAACATCCGAATCTTGAGATAAAAAATCCTGATTTTTGTCTCGCAAATATAACTAACGATAAAACAGAACTTGTTCTTAATTTAACCATATCACAGGGCAAAGGATATCAACCTGCCGTAAAAAGAAAATTCAATGAACTTGAGGATTTAGGAATAGGAAAAATGCAAGTTGACGCTTCTTTTACTCCTGTTGAAAAAGTATCATATAGTGTTGATAATGCAAGGGTCAAACAAAAAGCCGATTTAGATAAATTGATTATCGAACTAGAGACAAACAGTACGATTAATCCCGAAGATGCAATACGAACAGCAGGTAAAATTCTTAGAGAGCAGCTTGAAGTGTTCAGTCATCTAGAGATAAAGGATGACACACAAGATGAAGTTGATGAAAACCATATAGATCCAGTATTATTAAGGCCAGTTGATGATTTAGAATTGACTGTAAGGTCTGCAAATTGTCTAAAAGCAGAGAACATCCACTACATAGGAGATTTAGTTCAAAGAAGTGAAAATGAACTATTGAAAACTCCAAATCTTGGGAAAAAATCTCTAACTGAAATAAAAGATGTTTTGTCTACACACAGTCTCTCTCTTGGTCAGATCATAGAAGACTGGCCACCTAAAAGTATAGAAAAAAGATAATGAGACATAGAAAATCAGGTAGACAATTAAATAGAAATTCATCACATAGAAAAGCTATGTTTAAAAACATGGCTATATCGCTATTTGAGCATGAGCATATTGAGACATCTCTTGCTAAGGCAAAAGAACTTCGTAAAACTGCGGAACCGCTAATAACTCTTGCTAAAAATGATACGCTAATGAGAAGGAGATTAGCTTACTCAAGGTTAGGTAATAAAAAAATTGTAAAAAAACTCTTTGAAGACCTTGGCCCAAGGTTTAAAACCAGACCCGGTGGTTATTTAAGAATTTTAAAGAAAGGTTACAAACTAGGCGATGCATCTCCTGTTGCATATGTTTTGTTTTCAGAATAATTCTATAACTTTGATTTTAAATATTTCCCTGTATAAGATTTTTTAAGTTTGACTAAATCCTCAGGTGTTCCGTACCCGATTACCTTTCCACCACCATTTCCTCCCTCAGGACCAAGATCAATAATCCAATCCGCCGTTTTGATTACATCTAAATTATGTTCAATAATAATTAAAGTATTCCCTTTATTTTTTAATCTCTCTAGTACCTTGAGCAAATTTTTTACATCAAAATTATGAAGCCCAGTAGTTGGTTCATCTAAAACATACAAAGTATGACCCGTATCAGGTCTAATTAATTCTTTAGCAAGTTTTATTCTTTGTGCTTCACCACCAGATAAGGTTATGGCACTTTGACCCAATTTAATATAGCCTAGCCCAACATCTGATAATACTGTAAGTTTCTTATATATTTTGGGATAATTTTTGAAAAAGTCTAGGGCTTCTTCAACAGTCATATCCAAAACATCACTTATATCTTTTTCATTTAATTTAATTTCTAGGGTTTCATTATTATATCTTTTACCATCACACTTTTCGCATTTAACATAAACATCAGATAAAAAATGCATTTCAACCTTTATTTGTCCTTGTCCATCACAATGAGGACATACTCCATTATTTTTTCCTTTAACATTAAAACTAAACCTACCTGGCGTATAACCTCTGGATTTTGACTCTGGTTTCTTTGCAAACTCATCTCTTATTAATGAGAATATACCAGTATATGTAATTGGATTTGATCTAGGAGTTCTTCCAATAGGACTTTGGTCTATGTCAATTATCTTATCAATATAGTCAATTCCATCAATTTTTTTACATTCAGTAAAACCCTCATTATTGTCAAGAAGTTTATTAACGATAGAAGAGTACAATACA
>MDTA01053799.1_pt1 | contig 17226 bp, 17 predicted proteins | sample 811151 | NCBI WGS metagenome assembly MDTA01 (sample SAMN05326648, study PRJNA326480) | marine metagenome | isolation source: seawater | place: Indian Ocean: South | collected 2010
AATAATCTCTTCTGGTTTGGCTCGTTTCGCCATGTCTCAGCTCCTTTTTCAAAGCCGAGACTAACAGATTCATCGGACCACTTTCCCGGTGGCAGACCACGATCAATTTTCCGAACCAATTGAAGAAAAAGTATGACGATCTTGTCGATTTCAATCGGCGCGTGACGCGTGAACGCGGCGCCGCGCTTCGGGCGCGGTTCAAAATACTAGAGCAAGAAGAGCAAGCGCTTCTGGATCGAAAGGTCGATCTCGATCGGAAACGTAGTTTGAAACTCAGGACTCTGCGTTCGACGGATACATTCGAAAAATTCAAGATTCTGCAGAAAGACTTAAGCGAACAGCGTGCTCAGCTCGTCTATCTGGAGGAGCAGCGCAAGCGCGTGCAGCAAGTTGCTGAAGTTGCCAGAAAAATGCGAGAATCCGAGCGTGACCGCGGTCGTGTTGTGGATGAGATCAAGGCGCTTGTTGAAGCGGAAACGCCAATTTATCGACGGTTTCAGTCGATTTTCAATTCATACTGTCAGCGCATCCTCAACCATGACGCAGTCTTCTACTTTAGGGTGAACAGCAACAATAATTTCGATTACGAGATCGGTTTGTCTCTGCCGGGCAAAACAGGCGTCGCCTCAAGCCTGTCTGATGGAACAAGTTATAAGAAACTAATCTGCGCGCTTTTCGATCTGGCCCTGCTGAAAGTTTATGAAAATGCGCCTTTTTTCCATTTCGTTTATCATGACGGCGTAATGGAGGGACTCGATAATCGCAAAAAGAGAGAGTTGTTGGCGCTTATTCGCGAGACGATAGGCGATAGAAATATTCAATATATCATGACGCTGATTAAGTCGGATCTACCACGCGATGACGAAGATCAGGCAATCGAGTTCTCCGACGAAGAGATTGTCTTGCGCCTTCACGATGAAGGAAGCGAAGGCCGGCTATTCAAAATGGCGGAGTTCTGAAACCATCAATTTTGAATCAACTGGGAAAGTAGAGTCGCCAATCTCTGAGAAGGTCTAGAATTCTAAAGTCCGGTTGGAGCAATTTGTCGACTCTAGTAATGCCATCTGGCCGTTCCAGAGATCGCCATTTAGATCATTTGAATAAATCCGCAGTACGCCGCTAACTGCCGCGAATACCCTCAGATTTCCGCTAATCACCCCAAATCCCTGCAAATAGCCCCGAATTTCCGCCAGTGACGCGGACGCGTCGGTGATTCGATCATCGGCTCTGGAACAAGCGCGTTTTCGCGAAACCAGGGCCGAGCATGACCCCGACCAAGATACTCATAGGACAGGCGATCGTTGTGATGCTGATCATCGCGGCGGCGGTGTGGCTGGCGACGCAGTATGTTGCGGCGTCCTTCGGGTTCGATCCGGCGCTTGGTCGGCCGTGGTCGCATGTGGGCGAGACGCCGGTCTATTACCCCTGGCGGCTCTTTGAATGGTGGTACGCGTTTGAAGCTTACGCGCCGAATGTTTTCATGCAGGGCGGCGCCATTGCGGCGGCCGGCGGCATGGCGGGCGCGGGCGCAGCGATTGCGGGCTCGTTATGGCGCGCACGGCAGCAGCGCAATGTCACGACCTATGGCTCGGCGCGCTGGGCGACGCGGTCTGATATCGCCGCAGCAGAGCTATTTGACCCGAACGGCGTGTTCCTCGGACGGTGGCGCGGAAAATATCTTCGCCATGACGGCCCAGAACATGTGATGGCCTTCGCCCCGACCCGGTCCGGGAAGGGCGTCGGACTTGTCGTCCCGACGCTTCTTTCCTGGACCGGGAGCGCGGTCATTCATGACATCAAGGGCGAGAACTGGATGCTGACTTCCGGCTGGCGGTCGCGGTTTTCCCATTGCCTGTTGTTCGACCCGACGAACCCGAATTCAGCACGGTACAATCCGCTGCTCGAGGTGCGCAAAGGCGAGGGCGAGGTTCGCGACGTCCAGAACATCGCTGACATCCTCGTCGATCCCGAAGGCTCGCTGGAACGCCGCTCCCACTGGGAAAAGACCGGCCACGCGCTGCTCGTCGGCGTCATCCTGCATGTTCTCTATGCGGAGGAAGAAAAGACCCTCGCGCGCGTCGCCGCGTTCTTGTCGGATCCGAGCCGGACTTTCGAGAAAACCCTCGGTCTCATGAAGGCGACCAATCATCTGGGGACGAAGCGCGCTCCCAAGGTTCATCCTGTTGTCGCGCAGGTCGCACGCGAGCTGTTGAACAAGTCCGAGAACGAACGCTCGGGCGTTCTCTCGACCGCGATGAGTTTCCTCAGTCTCTATCGCGATCCGACAATTGCCAAGGTCACATCGGACTGCGACTGGCGCATCGCCGACCTGATGGATTCGGCGCACCCTGTCTCCCTCTATCTCGTCGTGCCGCCGTCTGACATCTCACGGACGAAGCCGCTGGTGCGTCTTGTGCTCAATCAGATCGGCCGGCGGCTGACGGAAGAGCTGGAAAGCGCGGCTTCACCGAAACGCCACAAGCTTCTGATGATGCTCGACGAGTTCCCGGCGCTCGGGCGGCTCGACTTCTTCGAATCGGCGCTCGCTTTCATGGCCGGCTATGGCGTGCGCGCCTATCTGATCGCGCAGTCCTTGAATCAGATCGAAAAGGCCTATGGGCCCAACAATTCGATTCTCGACAATTGCCATGTGCGCGTCGCCTTTGCCGCGAATGACGAGCGCACCGCGAAACGGATTTCGGACGCGCTCGGCACCGCGACCGAATTAAGGGCGCAGCGCAACTATGCCGGCCATCGTCTCGCGCCCTGGCTTGCCCACGTCATGGTCTCAAGACAGGAAACCGCGCGCCCGCTGCTGACGCCAGGCGAGGTCATGCAGCTTCCCGCCGACGAGGCGATCGTCATGGTCTCGGGCGTCGCGCCGATCCGGGCGAAGAAGCTGCAATATTACAGGGACCGGAACTTCGCCGGCCGGCGGCTCGATCCGGTGACGATCGATGCGGGCGCCGGCGCCTATCCCGACGCCCCCGCGCCGCGCGCCAATGACTGGACAGGCGTTTCCGCAAGGTTCGATCCGCTGCTCGCGCTTGATGAGGAAGACGAGCCGGGGATTGCGCGAGCTGATGATGAATCCGGCCTGCAGCAGTCGCCGGAACTTGATCCGAAACCGTCAGAGCCCGGCATCACCGCCGATCCGGAAGATGTTTCCAGCGATGATGGCGACAATCTTGCCGAGGAGCGGCGGATGGAGCGGCTTGCGCTGGAGCAGGCGAAACGCGCTGGCCTCGATCGCGGCAATGGCATGCTGACCGAGGTGTGGTCATGACGCTCAGCAAGCGCCGCATCTCGATCTATCTCTCGCCGGAAGCCGAGCGACTCCTGAAGCGGGCGACCGCCGACGGCGGCGCAACGCGAAGCGGCGTTGTCGATGCGGCGGTCAAAGCGCTCCTCGACGAAGACGCGAAACGCTCGGAACTCGCGCAGCTCAGCCTTCGCCTGCAGAAGCTCGCCCGCGCCGCCGAGCGCATGGCCGATGAAACGACCGCGCAGACCGAAACCCTCGCGCTCTTCATTCTCTATTATCTCTGCATCACGCCGCCGCTTCCTGAATCGACCCGCGCCGCCGCCGAGGCGATGGGAAAGAAGCGCTTCGACCGGTTTATCGGACAGGTGAGCGACCGGCTTCTCGGCAAGGAAAGCTTCACCGACGAAGTGCTCGCCCGCATTGATCTCGTGCGCACCGATCTTTCGCAACGAGGTGACAAGCCTAAGCTGGAGGCGGTGTCGTGAGCGCGCAGCTAGAGCATATCGGCCCGGATGCCGCGACTGCAACCCGGCGCGCCGCAATGCTGAAGACAGCCTTCGGGCCGGTGATCGGCGCGGCGCTCGAGGACGCCTCTGTCATCGAAATCATGGCCAATCCCGACGGCGCGCTGTGGATCGAACGTCACGGGACGGGAAGGGCGCGCGAGGCGATTGCATTGCGCGCCGGCGATGTCGAGCGGATCATACGACTTGTCGCCAGCCATGTGGGTTTTGACTGCGACCGCGAGCATCCGATCGTGTCGGCGGAACTCCCCGGAACCGGCGAGCGCTTTGAAGGCGTGTTGCCGCCGGTGGCGACGGGTCCCGCCTTCGCCATCCGCAAGCCCGCGGGCCGCGTCATCGATATTGAGACCTATGTCGACGACGGCGTTCTTTCCGGCGCCGATGCGCTGGTCCTCAGGTCCGCCGTCGCCGAACGGCGGAACATCGTCATCTCCGGTGGGACATCGTCGGGCAAGACGACGCTTGCGAATGCGCTGCTCGCCGAGATTGCAAGGTGCGACGAACGCATCGTCATCCTCGAAGACACAAGAGAGCTGCAATGTGCGGCGCATGATCTTGTCGCGTTGCGGACGTCGCCGACTGTCAGCCTCGAAAGCCTCGTGCGTTCGACCATGCGGTTGCGCCCCGACCGGATCATTGTCGGCGAAGTGCGCGGCGGCGAGGCGCTCGATCTTCTGAAGGCATGGAACACCGGCCATCCGGGCGGCATCGCGACGGTCCATGCGAACTCAGGCCGCGCGGCGCTAACCCGCATTGAACAGCTGATCGGGGAACGCACGAGCCAGGTCCCGTGCCAGCTGATCGCCGACGCCGTCGATCTTGTCGTCTTCATCGCACGAGACAATGGCGCGCGGCGCGTTTCCGAAATCCTCCGGGTCGACGGGCTCGATCCCATCGGCGGCTACCAGCTGCGCCGCGCCGTCCCGCAGGACCTTGTCAGGCTGAAAGAAGGAACAAAGCGATGATCGCCTCCAATCTGCACCGTTTACTGATCATGATGGCGCTGATCGCCATCGGATCGATGTTGTTCATGGCGCCGGCGCACGCCGCCGGGTCGGGCATGCCCTGGGAGGCGCCGCTCGCGTCGATTCTCGCCTCCATCGAAGGGCCGGTCGCGCGCATCGTCGCCGTCATCATCATTATCATCACCGGGCTCAGCCTTGCCTTTGGCGACACGTCGGGCGGCTTCCGCCGTCTCATCCAGATCGTCTTCGGGCTTTCCATCGCCTTTGCCGCGACCAGCTTCTTCCTCGCCTTCTTCTCGTTCGGCGGCGGCGCGCTCATCTGAAGGACCAGATCGATGTTAGAGGGATATTCCGTACCCGTTCACCGCAGCCTCACCGAGCCGATCATGATGGCCGGCGCGCCAAGGGGCGTCGCGATCCTGAACGGCACCGCCGCCGCCGCGGTGGGCTTGGGCCTGCAGATGTGGGTCGCCGGCATCGTCCTCTGGATGATCGGGCAGGGGGCCGCCGTCTACGCCGCGAAAAAAGACCCGAAATTCCTGGAGGTGGGTGTCCGGCACCTGAAGCATCAGGGATATCTCTCATGCTGAACCTCAAGGAATATCAGACCCGGCCGAAGCGGCTTGCCGATTACCTTCCCTGGGCGCTGCTCGCCGCGCCTGGCATCGTCCTCAACAAGGACGGGAGTTTCCAGCGCACGCTCCGGTATCGCGGGCCGGACCAGACAAGCGCCAGCGAAGGCGAGCTCCTGTCGTTCACCGCGCGCGTCAACAATGTGCTGAAGCGGTTCGGCTCGGGCTGGGCGCTCTTCTTCGAGGCAGCGCGTGATCCTTCCTGCGATTATCCGTCGTCAGACTTTACTGACCGCGCCGCCTGGCTCGTCGATGAAGAACGCCGCGCGAATTTCGAGAGGGACGGCGCGCATTTCGAGAGCCGATATTACCTGACCTTCGCCTGGCTGCCGCCCAGCGACCAGACCCGCAAAAGCGAGGCGCTGTTCCTCACCCGCGAAGGCGATGAGAAGGCGGCGTCAGCGCGAGATCACCTTGATGTCTTCATGCGTGAGACCGATCGCGCCATCGGTCTTCTGGCGGCGCTGATGCCGGAGTGCATGGCCCTCGATGACGCGGAGACCCTGACCTATCTCCACGGCGCGATCTCGACCCGACGCCATGAAGTCGCTTCGCCAGCGATCCCGATGTTCCTTGACGGCGTTCTCGCCGATTGCGGCCTCACCGGCGGTCTTGCGCCCATGCTCGGCGATGAACATCTGCGCGTCGTCACCCTTCAGGGGTTTCCGCCGGCAAGTGAGCCGGGGATCCTCGATGCGCTGAACCGTCTCGGGTTTTCCTATCGCTGGACGACGCGCTTCATCGCCCTCGACAAGGCGCGCGCGACGAGGGAGATCACGAAATACCGGCGGCAATGGTTCGCCAAGCGCAAGTCGGTCGCCGCCATCATCAAGGAGACGCTTTTCAACGAGGAAAGCGTGCTTCTCGATGCCGACGCCGCCAACAAGGCTGCGGATGCCGACTGCGCGCTGCAGGAACTGGGCGCCGACGATGTCGCTTTCGGCTATCTCACCTGCTGCGTTGTGGTCTCTGACATTGACGCTTCAAACGCGGATGCAAAAGCGAAAGAAATGGAGCGCGTCCTGAACGGGCTTGGCTTCGTCACCATTCGCGAAAGCGTCAATGCGGTCGAAGCCTGGCTCGGTTCCCTGCCGGGTCATCTCTACGCCAACATCCGTGCGCCGCTCATCCATACGCTGAATATCGCGCATCTGGCGCCATTGTCGGCGGTCTGGGCCGGGCAGGCTTGGAATGCGCATCTTGATGCGCCGCCGCTCATCCAGGCGACGACCCATGAGACGACGCCGTTTCGTCTCACGACCCATATCTGCGATGTTGGACACACGCTGATCGTGGGGCCGACCGGCGCCGGCAAGTCGGTGTTGCTGGCGCTGATGGCTCTGCAGTTTCGGCGTTATGCTGGCGCGCAGGTCTTCGCCTTCGACAAGGGCAGGTCGATGCGCGCTGCAATCCTGTCCCTCGGCGGCGCCTTCCATGACCTCGGGAGCGATGACGCGCTCGTCTTTCAGCCCTTGCGCGACATCGACAGCGATACCGGCCGCGCGCGGGCGCAAGCCTGGCTCCTCGGCGTTCTCGTCGGGGAAGGCGTCGCGCTCGATCCCGTCATCAAAGACGCCCTCTGGTCGGCGCTCGGTAATCTCAGCAACGCGCCGGTCCGGGAAAGGACACTTACCGGGCTGACCCTTCTTTTGCAGCGCGCCGATCTTCGCGATGCGCTCAAACCCTTCACCATCGACGGCGCCCATGGCGGGCTCTTCGATGCGGAAGAAGACACGCTGACGCTTACGGACGCCATCGGTTTCGAGATGGAAAGCCTGATGCGCCGCGAAGCGGCGGTCGCACCGGCGCTCTCCTATTTGTTCGACCGGCTAGATGACCGCTTCGACGGACGGCCGACGATGCTCTTGCTCGATGAAGCCTGGGTGTTCCTCGATCACCCGCTCTTCGCCGGGCGCCTGCGTGACTGGCTGAAAACGCTCAGGAAGAAGAATGTTTCCGTAGTCTTCGCAACGCAGTCATTAAGCGACATCCAGTCGTCATCGATTGCGCCGGCCATTATCGAGAGCTCCCCGTCGCGCATTTTTCTGCCGAATGCCCGCGCGCGGGAGACGGGAATCCACGCTGCCTATGAAGGCTTTGGTCTCAATGAACGCCAGATCGAGATCATCGCGACGGCGAGCCCGAAGCGTCACTATTACTATCAGTCCGCTATCGGCAATCGCCTCTTTGAGTTGGGTCTCGATCCTGTGGCCCTCGCGCTCTGCGGCGCGTCGGGCCCGGACGATCACAAGCTCATCGATTCTGTCTTGTGTGAGTCGCGGGAAGGCTTCGCGCCGGCGTTCCTCCGCGCGAAGGGCCTCGCCTGGGCCGCCGATCTCATCACTGACAACAAGAAAGAGGAAAGGAGCATCCTATGCGCCGCCGAATGACATCCGCCTTGCTGGCGAGCGTCGCCTCGATCGGACTGGCGCTTGCGCCAGTCCAGAACGCCAACGCCTTTATTCTGGGCGGCATTGTCTACGATCCGACGAACTATGCGCAGAACCTCCTGACGGCGGCGCGCACGCTGACCATGATCAACAATCAGATCAAACAGCTCACCAACGAAGCGCAGATGATCGCCCATCAGGTGAAGAACCTGACGCAACTGCCCTATACGGCGCGCGCGCAATTGCAGGCGCGGCTTTCCGAGATCGACACGCTCATCCAGACCGCGAAGTCGATCGCCTATGATGTGGCGACCGTTGATGCGGCCTTCGCCTCGCTGTTCCCGGAGGATTACGCAAGCTTTTCGAATGCCGCCATGGGCGCGCAGGCGCGCACCCACTGGGAGGAAGCCTCGCGCTCGCTCCATGACGCCATGCGCATGCAGGCGAAGATCGCCGAGACCGTGAAGCTCGACAAGAGGACCCTCGACGAGATCGTCGCGGCAAGCGAGACGGCGGTCGGCGATCTTCAGGTCAGCCAGGCGGGCAATCAGCTGATGGCGCTGCAGACCAAGCAGTCCATGCAGACGGCGGAGCTTCTCGCCGTCCAGCATCGCGCCGAGGCGCTTGAACGTGCGCGCCAGCTGCAGACGGAAGAGCGCTCGCGCATCGTCCGTCAGCGCTTCCTCGGCGACGGCGCCGCCTACACGCCGTCATAAGGGAAAGGTCTCTCCCCCGTAGAGTAGAGATGAAGCGCTTTATCACCTTACGGAGACAAGTTTCTCCATCCCCCTCTCCGAACCGGACGTGCAGGTTTCCAAGCATCCGGCTCTCCATGCATGGGCGTTTGCACGCCCATGGGTGGTCCTCAAATATGTTTGAGGCGTCGGAACGAGTCCTGGAAGTCATACATGCTGTCACGCTGTCTGATCTTCCACTTCGCGTTCCATCCGTTCGGTTTCTCTATGCTCTGGTTCGGGTAGCGCATCGTCCTTCCTTCAGTGAGATGACGCAGGCGTTTGGGCTTTTCAGTCCATTGCCGTCGTTTGCCCGGAGCGCTGAGATGATAGCGTCGTCGCAGCACAGGCCACGACGCGTTTCCGTGCTTCATCTTCAGCCAGCGCCCGACGCGCTGCCATATCCAAAAGTCGAGACGGCTGAACTCCCGATAAGCGCCAGTGGCGTAACGGTAATAATTCCTCCATCCCAACAGGATTGGATTGAGTCTATCGATGACGTTGGCGAGCGACCATCCCGTGGGGGTGCCCTTCACCAGACTCTTGATCGTGTAACGCAGGTCGTTCAGCTTGCTCTTCGGAATGAAGAGTTTGCCGACTTGGGGGCGTCGCCCGTGTTTGTTTGGGCGAGCCGCCTTTTCCTGCACCACCCGATAGCCAAGGAAGTCGAAGCCCTCCCTGACATCGGTGATCTTCGTCTTTTCCATCGACAACTCCATGCGAAGTTCCTTCTTCAGGAACTCCGCCAGCGCGCGCTTTTCAGCTTCCGCTTGCTCCCTCGCGCCTTCGACGAGAACGACAAAGTCGTCCGCGTACCGAACCATGTAAAACACCGGCCTGCCTCGTCGGTGGTCTCTGACCCGTCGAGCGGCGGCGTTTATACTTGGTTCGCGAGGTCGCATGGACCATCGCCCGTACCGCTCGTCGATGGCTGTCAAATAGATATTCGACAGCATCGGCGAGATGATCCCGCCTTGCGGCGAGCCGGTGACGGAATGACGAACGGTCCCTTCGACCATCACGCCGGCTTTCAGGAAAGCGAGGATCAGCTTCAGAACCTTTCGGTCACTGATGCGCCGTCGCACGCGCTCCATCATGACATGATGATCGATGGCGTCGAAACACCCCTTGATGTCGCCTTCGATGACATGAGCGTAGACCGAAGGTCCGCGCTTTGTCGGGTGAAGGCATTTCTGGATTCTCTCCAGAGCATCGTGAGCGTTTCTTCCTCTTCGGAATCCGTAGGAGGTCGGATAAAAATCCGCCTCGAAGACGGGCTCCAAGATGAGCTTCAAAGCCATTTGCACCAGACGGTCGGTCAGCGTCGGAATGCCGAGCGGCCGGAACTCTCCGGGCTTGCCGGGCTTCGGGATAAGCCGTTGCCTGACAGGTTCCGGGCGATAAGTTCCGTCGCGGAGACGTCCTCGAATGTCATCGAGGAGTCCCGCTGCGCCGCCGGGGCGCTGTTCGACCGAACGCCGCGTCATCCCGTCCGTTCCCGGTGTTTGGCTGCCGCTATTGCGGGCGAGCCGTCGCCAGGCTTCGTTCAGGGTTCTGCGGTCGCAAACGAGATTGAACAGATCAGCGAACACCTTGTTAGGGTCTTCGCTGCTCCACCGATACAGCTTGCGTTGCATGTCGAGGACGAACGACGTATTCACATCGCCGGTCATGACCCTTCCTCCTGCTTGCTTGCCGTATCCACTGCCTCCCTTCGCCATGTGGACGGCTTTCCCGTCCCCGGACTACTACGAAGGCTCCGCCCCTCGTCATCGCGGTCGCTGGTCGCTTCAGCCATCCGGCGTCGGAACGCACCGGAAGCGATCACAAGGTTCTTAGGTTCCGCAACTGATCTCTCGCCTGCTTTAGGCGCCGACTTTACCCCGTGTGGAATCCGGCCCCGGCGCCACGCAAACCCACGCCGGGGCTGGCGCGCAGCGAACTGCGCGCCTCCAGTCCGTACATCCATACTACAGACCGACGCTCCACAGACTGGCGGCTTGCGCCGCAAATGTCCCCGCCCACTTCCGAGTTGGCGAGTGTTAAGAGGTAACGAGGCTTCCACCATCGGTTCGGTTTCCCTCGCCATGACAGGCTCGCTGGCCGGACCAGCCACGAGATCGGAAGTTCCCGTCTGTCCGGCTTTGATGGGTTCTGCTGATTTATGGCGCACCGAAAGCACTCGGCTTGCCTCACCCATCTGCTCATCGCCGCATGTTGCGTCATGCGGCGTGCAAGGTTTCTCACCTTGCGAGATCAGTAACGACTTTAAAATCAAAGCACTCCTTTCTTTGACTAGGACCTAACGCACATGGACGACATCAATGTCATCGATGATTTCACGAGTACGTTTTCGACCTATATTGACAGCGGCTTCGGATTGCTGGCGGGCGACGTTGCGTTCCTCACCGCCATCCTCATCGGCATTGATGTCGTCCTCGCCGGCCTCTTCTGGGCGATGAACGGCGAGCAGAACGTCCTCGGACAATTCGTGAAGAAGGTGCTCTATGTCGGGGCCTTCGCCTTCATCATCAACAATTTCGCACTGCTCGCGAACATCATCTTTTCGAGTTTCGCCGGGCTCGGTCTCGTCGCCACGGGAACGACGCTCACCGCTGCGGATCTGATGAAGCCGGGCTTTGTCGCCGCCACCGGCTATACGGCGGCCTATCCCTTGCTCGAGGAAGCAAATTCGCTGCTCGGTTTCCCGAGCTTCTTTTCGAACTTCGTCACCATCGCGATCATTCTGCTCGCCTGGATCATCGTGCTCTTTGCGTTCTTCATTCTCGCGATACAGCTTTTCGTCACCATCATCGAGTTCAAGCTGACGACGCTGGCGGGCTTCGTGCTCGTGCCTTTTGCGCTCTGGAACAAGACGTCCTTCCTTGCCGAACGCGTCCTCGGCAATGTGGTTGCGTCGGGCATCAAACTGATGGTCCTCGCGATCATCATCGGCATCGGCGCGACGATTTTCGGGACGGTCACCGCGACCTTCACGCCGGGCTCCGTGACCCTCGAACAGGCGGCCTCGACCATTCTCGGATCGCTCTCCCTCCTGGCGCTCGGCATCTTCGGACCCGGCATCGCGACGGGGCTCGTCTCCGGCGCGCCGCAATTGGGCGCCGGCGCAGCGGTCGCTACAGCGGCAGGGGCCGGCGCCGCTGTTCTTGGCGCAGGTGCCCTTGCTGGCGCCGGGGCAAGAGCGGCAGCCTCGGGCGGAAGATCCGCCGTGCGCGCCGGCGCATCCATGGCCGGCGGCGCTAATACGGCGTGGACGCTCGGCAAGGCTGCGTCAGGTCAATCCGGTCTGCGCGGCGCAGCGGCGGGCGCTGGCGGCGTTGCGCAGGCTGGCGTCTCGTCCGCTTGGCAGTCGGCGCGATCCTCCGTCTCAAGAGCATTCGGCAATCCCGGGCAAGCCTTTGACGCCGGATCGCGCGCTGCGTTCATGGCGACCGGCGGCGGCATTGCGGGATCGTCGTCAGTGCGAGCCATGTCGCCAGCGAATGCTGCGCCAGCCAGTGCGCCTGACTGGGCGCAGCGTCTACGCCGCGAGCAGGGGCTGCGCGATGCGGGGCTTACCACCACCCATGTGATTTCGTCGGGGGATCGCGGCGGCAGCGCTGACGCACCTCGCTTGAGACAGGATGAGGAATGATGTTCGGACGCGCCTCCACCCATTACGGCGAAACCCCGCCGCCCGAAACGCCTTACATGCGCGCGCAGCAGATGTGGGACGAGCGCATGGGCTCGGCCCGCGCCCAGGCCGAAAACTGGCGCTATGCCGCCTTCGGATCGATGCTGATTGCTTTCGTTTCCTGCGGCGGCCTGATCTGGCAGTCATCGCGGTCGATCGTGACGCCCTATATCGTCGAGATCGACGGCGACGGCGCGGTTCGGAATATCGGCCCGGCGTCGGAAAGCTACAAACCGTCCGACGCCGTCATCGCTCATAGCCTCGCGAATTTCATTCGCGACGTGCGCTCGGTTTCCATCGATCCGGTCATCGTCCGCGAGAACTGGCTAAAGGCTTATGACTACGCCACTGATCGCGGCGCCATGGCGCTGAACGATTACGCGCGGGACAATGATCCCTTCGCCGATGTCGGGCGGCGCAGCGTCAATGTCGACGTGACGAGCGTCGTGCGCGCCTCCGACGACTCGTTCGAAATCCGCTGGACCGAGAAAACCTATAATGGCGGCCAGTTCCGGAAACAGGAACGCTTCACCGCCCATCTGACTGTCGTGCTCTCGCCGCCGCGCACGGCCGAAGCGCTGCACAAGAATCCCCTCGGCCTCTACGTCCATGGCGTCAACTGGTCGAAAGACCTAAGCGCAGGAGACCCCTCATGATGCGTTCATTCCTTATTCTTTCAACGCTCGCGCTTATCGGATGTGAAACAACGTATCCGGATATTTCCCTCGACGAGGCCGCGCCCATGCGCCCGGCCAAGGTCGTGAACTTCGACGATGGCCGGCCAATTCGTGAGATCATCGAGACGGCGACGCCATATCCGTTGCCAGGACAGTTGAAGCCGATCGAGGAAGAGGAGACGCTTGCGCCGTCGCTCAAACCCTTCGAGCGCATCGATACGGCGAATGAGCGCGCCAAGATCGAGCCCGACCTCGACCGTTTCTTCAATGCTGTGCAGGTCTATCCATACATGCAGGGCGCCCTCTACCGGCTCTACGCGGCGCCGGAACAGGTGACCGATATCGCGCTTGAGCCCGGCGAGCGACTGAATTCGGTTTCCGCCGGCGACACGGTGCGCTGGGTCGTCGGCGACACGACGAGCGGCGGCGCAAATGGCGAGCAGGTCCATATCCTCGTCAAACCGATTGCGCCGGGGCTATCGACCAACCTCGTCATTGCGACTGACCGGCGCGCCTATCACCTCGAAATGCGCTCCTTCCGGGAAACGTATATGGCGGCGATTTCCTGGACCTATCCGCAGGATCAGCTCGTGCGGCGCAGGAACCAAGTCGATCGCGTCAATGACGCGGCCGAAACAGTGATCGCCGCCGCCATTGATCCCGATGACTTGAAGTTTCGCTACGAGATCGAAGGCGACCGGCCGCACTGGCGCCCGGTGCGCGCTTTCGACAACGGCAAACAGGTCTTCATCCAGTTCCCCGAGAACATTGCGCAGGGCGAAGCGCCGCCGCTCTTTGTCCTGTCGCGGCAGGGCGAACCGGAGCTCGTCAATTATCGCATGCGTGGCACTTATTATGTGGTCGATCGCCTGTTCGCCGCGGCTGAGCTGCGTCTTGGCGAAAAGAGCCAGGATATCGTCCGCATCATCCGCACCGATCTGAAGCGGCGGTCCTGATGTCGGCGGTCCCCAAGGAAGAACCGGAGACGCTGGAGCTGCGCGCAAGGCCGCGGCCCGTGACGCGCCTCAATCGCAACGCGCTGATGGTCGTCGCAGGCGGCGCCGCGCTTCTCATCTTCGGCGCCATGAGCGTCGCGCTGAAGCCGCCGCGCGCCATGGGCGAGGCGAAGGCGAAAGAGCTCTATAATGTTGATACGAAGCCGACGGCGGAGGGACTTGAAGCGCTCCCGAAATCTTACGCCGAGGTGAAGCCGCAACTTGGCCCGCCTTTGCCAGGCGATCTCGGCGCAGCCCTGTTGCGGGCGGAACAGGCGGTCGCGGCGTCTGGCGAGGACGGCTATCTCGGCAAACCGGATTACGCCGCACTCTCGGCAACGCCCTTCCGGAATTCGCCGGAAGCCGACGCCGCCCGAGAGGCCGCCTTGCGCGAAGCGCAGATCGCGACGGAAGCGAGAGAGGCGGGCGTCTTCTTTCAGCTGGCGTCGCGAAGCGACGCAGCGCCTGTGCAATCGCAGCCAGGCACATCGCCGGCGGGCTCGCCGTTTGATTTTGGCATTGGTCAATCGGCGCCGGTGCCGTTCGGCGCCGAGCGCGATCAGGACCCGAGCCGGCAGATCAGGAAGCTCGCGTTTCTGGAAGAGGGCGCTGAAATCTCAACCGATAACCGTCATGCGATCGATGATCCGGTAACGCCCTTCGAAGTGATGGCGGGGACAGTCATTCCGGCGAGCCTCATCACCGGCGTGAATTCTGATCTGCCAGGTACCGTCATCGCGCAGGTGACGCAGAACGTCTACGACACGGTGACCGGGCAATATCTCCTGGTGCCGCAGGGCGCGCGGCTCATCGGTCGCTATGACAGCGTCATCGCCTTCGGCCAGTCGCGGGCCTTGCTGGTCTGGACGCGCATCATTTACCCCGACGGCGCCTCGATCCGGATCGACAATCTGCCGGCGAGCGATGTCGCCGGGTATTCGGGCCTTCGTGATGCTGTCGATTTCCATACCTTCCGCCTCTTGAAAGGCATCGTGCTTTCGACCCTGCTTGGCGTCGGCACCGAGCTTTCCTTCGATCAGTCAGAGAGCGATATTGTCGAGGCCTTGCGCGAGTCCGCGCAGAATTCAGCCAATCAGGCTGGACAGCGCATCGTCCAGCGCAATCTCGACATTCAGCCAACCATCAGGATCAGGCCCGGCTGGCCGCTGCGCGTCATCGTCAACAAGGATCTGGTGCTCAGACCCTATGATCAGGGGAGGGCCGCACGATGAGCCTCAAGATCGGCGCCATTCCCGAACGCAAGCCAGTGAAGATTTCTGCGTCACTACCGCCGGATGTTGCGGACGCCCTTTACGACTATGCCGAAATCCATGCCCGCGAATTCGGCCGCAAGACGCCGATCAGCGAACTCGCCGCGCTGATGATCGAACGTTTTCTTGATTCGGACGCGGCGTTCAAACGCGCCCGCAAATCTCTTCGCATGCCTGACAGTGGAAAGGAGTAATCCGATGACCGTGATCGGAACATTCAAGAAGACCGAACATGGCTATGCCGGTGCAATCCGTACCATGACCATCAACGTCAAGGCGAGCTTCGTCGCCAATGAGAAGAATGGCAATGACAAGGCGCCAGACTTCAAAATTGTCACCGGCGACCGGGAATTCGGCGCGACCTGGAAGGCGAAAGCAAAAGGCGAGGACGGCGTTGACTTCTTGAGGGTCGAGATCAACGACCCGGCCTTCGCGGCGCCGGTCCGCGCCGCGTTGTTCGCCAATGGCGGCGAGACGAGCGCGCTTGTGTGGAAACGGAAATAGGGGAGGCGCGCCATGGCGATGTCAGCGTCAGTCACGAATGACAACTGGATAGACCGGCCTGATCCGACGAAGAAGCTATTGCGGATTTCCGAGGTCGCGGAACTGGTCGGCATCAGCCGATCCATGGTCTACAAGATCATGAAGGACCCCGATATCAGGTTTCCAACGCCCGTGAAAATCGGCGTCCTCTCCCGCTGGGATCAGGATGAGATATTCGAATGGGCAGAACGGCTCCGGACGCGGAACTGACTTATTTGCAACGAATGCCGCGCGGCGAAATTGGGCGTGACTAGGATTCGGCGTAAACTATTACACAGAAGCGAAAGCTGGCGAACAATGCCTAATCTTTCATTGAATTTTCGCTAATCGGACCAAAGCGGCCAATTTCTCAGCGGTAAGGGAATCATTTTCCGCAAAAATATTGAAGGAAGGTGGTTTCATCTAGCGCCAGGGTGGGCGCAGCAGTCTTAGATAACTTTGGATATTCCCCGATTTCGAACAGGTGACGCGCACCTCGGCAGATCGACTATCCCCAAAAGAAAAAACGACAAAATCGTTGTTCTGGTCCATATTGTCGAACCAAATGCCGATATGAAAAACGCCCGCCAAACAGTTGCCATCGTATCGGATTTTTTCGGATGAGGGCGCCAAAAGGCTTTCAGAATCGGGTTGAAACCCCGAAAACGCTCAATGCCAAACGAACTCCACAAAATACAAATAAAAACAGTGATCTAGAGCGAGAAGTGACCCAAGCCCCGTTTTGGGTAACAAATTGGGTATAAATCGCCAGATTTCTGGGTGGATTTCTGTGGACGCGTTGCGACGCGTATGTAATAAAAACAACGGGTTATGGACGGTCATGAATGTCTGTGTACCCCAGAAAATCGACTCATAACCGCTAGGTTGGGGGTTCGAATCCCTCCGGGCCCACCATGAGCCGGAACCGTTCGCGGAGCGAACGCAGTCCGGCGAAATCCATGGTGTTTTTATCGCCGCCTCGGGTTTTGTTTTTCGGACAAAGCTCGAAATGGTTCGATCTTTGTCCTTGGGGCTCCATCATTTTCTATATCTCACGCCAGCTCGCTTCGCTCGGGCTCCGATAGAGCGCCGTGAACGGTGCAGCGGCTATTCGGCCTTGCGAACCCTGCGGGATCGAACCTTCCCTATTCAGCCGCCAAGAGGTTATCCGGTTTGAGCTTTCTGCTCATATGATGCATTTCGAGCGGCCTCGTAAATTATACACCACTCGGGGCCGCCTATTCGCGTAATGCTTCAATATTCCGGTTGCCATGAGGAAAAGAGACGGGTTTATTGCGCCCTCCATGCGGACGTGGCGGAACCGGTAGACGCAACAGACTTAAAATGCCTACAATGGAATTCTTAAAACAAAAATAATCCAATAAAATCAGTTATTTCTTGACTTTCAGCACTTAAAATGGTACTTACCCATTAGTTACCCACTTTTAAGATCAAAGCGATTGGCCTGTCCCCGGTTTGAAGGACACCGAGATAAGGTGTTTCACTCGAACTGGAGGCTATCATGGGAAGACGAAGGACGCACAGCGAGGAGTTCAA
>MDTA01091863.1_pt1 | contig 17221 bp, 15 predicted proteins | sample 811151 | NCBI WGS metagenome assembly MDTA01 (sample SAMN05326648, study PRJNA326480) | marine metagenome | isolation source: seawater | place: Indian Ocean: South | collected 2010
TATTGAAGATTTTAAATTATTACTGATATAATACACTGGGGGTCATCCAGGGGAAGGTACCATTAACTCCCCTAGGTCTTAACAGAAGCAAGGGTATTGAGTATTTATTCAGGTTGGTTGGTCTCCTAAATATTTATGAATTTAAATAGTAAAGTATTAGCTTTAAAATATAGACCTCAAACTTTTGATCAATTAGTAGGTCAAAAAATTATTGCACAAAGTATTTTTAATTCAATTAAAATTAATAAAATACCAAATGCATACATGTTTTTAGGAATTAGAGGTTCAGGAAAAACCAGCACTGCAAGAATTGTAGCAAAGGCATTGAACTGTGAAAAGGGAGTTGAAAAATTATGCACCAAAGAATTTTGTGGTAGCTGCAAGTCTATTATTGAAGGAAATAATATTGATATTTTAGAAATAGATGCCGCAAGTAAGACAAGTGTTGACGATGTAAGAGAATTAATTGAATTTTCAAGATATAAGCCAACATCAGCAAAGTATAAAATATTCATTTGCGATGAGGTTCATATGTTTTCTAAATCTGCATTTGCAGCTTTATTAAAAACTTTGGAGGAGCCTCCACCATATCTTAAATTCATATTTGCAAGTACCGATGTTAAAAAAATACCTGTAACAATAATTTCTAGGTGTCAGAGATACGATCTTTCAAGAGTTAATTCTGAAGAATTATTTGATTATCTAAAAAAAATATGTGATTTGGAAGATGGAAAAATATCTGATGATGCAATTAAATTAATAGTAAAGTTATCAGAAGGATCAGTACGTGATTCATTATCTTTATTAGATAGGGCAATGTTAACTAATAATAAAGAGGAACTAGATCTTAAAAAAGCCCAAAAGATATTTGGATATTTTGAAAAAACCAGAGTTATAGATTTGATAGAACAGGTATTAAATGCAAGCGAAGAAAATACGATAAAGTTGTACAAAAATATTTACAAATCTGGAGTAGAGCCTAAGGTTTTTTTAAATGAATATTTAGAAACACTCTACTATCTCAAAAATATAGATTTTATAAGCTCAGATGGTACAAACTTTGAGTTAAACAATAGTGAATTTGAAAAAATTAAAATTCTATCTCAAAAAGTAGAAAAAAAAGATTTATTATTATTATGGCAGTTTACACTTAATAGCCTCGAGAAAATTGATATCATAAATAATCAAAACCAATTTGTTGAAATGTTTTTAATAAGATCTTTATACTTAAAAAAAATTTTAAAAGGCGAAAAAAAAATGGGCCTTGAAATTCCTTCTAAAGGTATAACTGTAACCTCGCAAATAGAGAAAAGTCAAAATAAAACAAAACTAGAAACTATAGATCAATTAAAGAGTATAGAACAAGAAGATAAAATTATTTCTGAACCTAAAAAAGAAGATAAAATTAAAAGTAAATCAATTCAAAGCCTAGAGGAATTAATAGAACTTTGTGAAAAAAATAAAGAATTAAAAATAAAATATGAACTTGAAAATAATTTAAATTTGGTAAGTTTTAAAAATCAAAAAATTGAAATTTCTTTTAATTCAAATTTAGATAAAACTTTTGTAAAAGAATTGAGTGCCAAACTTTTAAACTGGACTAATAACAGATGGATTATAGCTTTTTCCAAAGAAAATGGGTCTCCAACATTAAAAGAGAAAAAAAAAATTTTGCAAAAAAATTTAATAAAAAATGAAAATAGGTCCGATTTTTCAAAAGAAGTTAAAAAGATATTTCCAGATGCAGAATTTTTAAAATTAGAGGATGAGAATAATTAATGACAGATTTTTCAAAAATACTTGAAAAAGCTAAAGAGCTAGAAAAAAAAATGAAAGAGAGCCAGGAAGCGATTAAAAAAATTGAGGTAATTGGTAATTCAGGAGGAGATTTAGTAAAAGTTACTCTTAATGGTAATGGAGAAATGGTTTCAGTCCAGATCTCAGATAAATTATTAAATGAAGAAAAAAATATTATTGAGGACTTAATTAAAGCCGCACATAATAATGCAAAATCATCTTTAAAAGCAAAAACTGATGAAGAAATTTCTAAATCAGCTGGAAATTTTGGAATTCCTGGCTTTAAATGGCCTTTATAATTTAAATGCAAAGTATACCCGAAATAGAGGAACTGATAAAAATAATAGCAAAGCTCCCAGGATTAGGACCCAGATCTGCAAAAAGAATAGTTTTAAAAATGATTAATAATAGAGAGGAACTAATTAGACCCATGGCTAAAAATTTAGCAGAAGTTTATAAAAATATATCTAGATGTAAAAACTGCGGTTCTTTAAAATCCAATAATAAAGGTTGTAATAATTGTGAAAATCTGAAAAATAAATATAACAAAATATGTGTAGTAGAAAATATAGCTGATCAGTGGAGCATAGAAGCCTCAAGTATTTACCAAGGATATTTTCATATATTGGGAGGAACGATTTCATCAAATAACACCAATAAAGATGATTTGTTAATTAATGCATTAGTTGAAAGAGTAAAAAAAGAGCAAATTGAAGAAGTAATTTTAGCTACAAGTGCAACTATTGAAGGTCAAACAACTGCATTTTATATTCAAGATAGTTTAAAAAATATTGATGTAAAAATCTCTAAACTTGCACAAGGTTTACCAGTTGGTGGAGAAATCGAAAGTTTAGATGATGGAACATTAATTTATGCTTTCAAAAACAGAAATTCTTTTAAGAATGACTAATTTTTTTTAATTAATCTATTTAAGTGCAAAAGCGGTTCAGTATAGCCAGATGGCTGATCTTTGCCTTGAAATACCAATTCACAAGCTGTCTTAAAAGCTATGGACTGATCATAATTTGGAGACATTTTCTTATATAGGCTGTCCTTTTTGTTTTGCTCATCAACAACTTTGGCCATTTTTTTCATAACTTCTAATACTTGTTTTCTGCTACAAATTCCATGGTAAAGCCAATTAGTAATTTGTTGAGATGAAATTCTCAACGTAGCTCGATCTTCCATAAGACCAACGTTATTAATATCAGGAACTTTTGAACAGCCAACTCCTTGATCTATCCATCTGACTACATAACCAAGTATAGTTTGTGCAGAATTTGAAATCTCCTTATTAATTTCGTCTAATGACCAATTAGGCTTTTTTATGATTGGTATGTTTAATAAATCATCTAATTTTGCTTTTTTTCTACCTTCCAACTCTTTATGCTTTTTAAAAATATTTATTTTATGATAGTGCAGGGCATGAAGTGCTGCAGCTGTAGGGGAAGGTACCCATGCACAATTGGCTCCAGCCTCCAAATGAGAAATTTTTTGTATTAACATTTCTGACATTTTATCAGGCATAGCCCACATTCCTTTTCCAATTTGAGCTACACCTGAAAATCCACACATTAGTCCTATGTCTACATTATTGTTTTCATATGCATTTATCCAAGCTGATGTTTTCATATCTCCCTTTTTAATCATTGGACCAGCTTCCATAGATGTATGCATTTCATCGCCTGTCCTGTCCAAAAATCCTGTATTTATAAAGAAAACTCTTTTTTCCAATGTTCTTATACATTCTTTTAAATTGATTGTAGTTCTTCTTTCTTCATCCATAATTCCACATTTTATTGTAAATTTATCTAAGCCTAATACTTCTTCTACCTCAGAGAATAATAAATTTGTAAAAGATGTTTCTTCAGGCCCATGTTGTTTAGGTTTTACAATATATATTGAACCAGTTCTTGAATTGTTTTTATTTTTTAAGTCATGCATTGCACATAATGATGTTACGAAAGCATCCAAAATTCCTTCAGGTATTTCAGATCCATCTTGTAGCAGAATTGCTGAATTGGTCATTAGATGACCAACATTTCTGTTTAGCAAAAGTGCTCTTCCATGTAAATTTTGTTTTTCACCGAATTTAGAAATATAATTTCTATTGGGATTTAGTTTTCTTCTAAATTTCTTACCATCTTTTTGAAACTCAGAAATAAGATCTTTTTTCATTAGTCCAAGCCAGTTTCTATATCCAACTACTTTATCCTCAGCATCTACTGCTGCGACAGAGTCTTCATGATCACAGATTGTTGAAATAGCTGCTTCAACTATAATATCTGATATGCCCGCAGGGTCTCCTTTGGCGCTAAATGCATTAGGGTTTATTATGATTTCAATATGAAGATTGTTATTTTTTAAAATTACTGCTGAGATTTTTTCTTTTTCCAATCTATATCCAACATATTTGTCTTTTTCCTCAAGTTTTGTAATTCCTTTATTGGTACGTATCTCTAAGTCATGATTTTTTATTGAAATATTTTCAACTTTTTTCCAAGACCCATCTTTTAATTTAAAGTGCTCATCTAGAAATTTTTTGGTATATTTTATTACTTGCAAACCTCTTTCTGGATCGTATCTTTCGCTACTTGACTCTTCAGATGAAATGACATCTGTACCATATAGGCTATCATATAAACTCATCCATCTAGCATTCGCAGCGTTCAAAACATACCTGGCATTCATTATTGGAACAACAAGCTGGGGACCAGCAATATTTGAAATTTCATTATCTAGATTTTTCGTTTTGATCTTGAAATCAGGCCCTTCTTTTTTGAGATATCCTATTTTTTCAAGATATAATTTATATTCTTTTAAATTAAATTCTTTTTCAAAATTTTCTAGATGCCATCTATCAATATCTATTTGCAATTTTTTTCTTATTCTAAGCAGTTCATTATTTTTTATACATAATTTATGAGATACTTCGCTTAAACCTTTCCAAAATTTTTCTTTTGAAATATTTGTTCCAGGAATAGCTTCCGCATTAACAAAGTTATACAAATCTTGGGAAATAGATAAGTTTTCAGTATTTATATATTTTTTTGACATATTAAATTATGAGTAGTTTCTTTTAAGAAAATTTTATATAATAGTAAATTGGTAAAAATGAGCCACTTTATTGCCTTTATTTTGTAAAATATATGAATTATGAAAAATTATCTAAATTTTGAAAATGAAATTAAAGCCTTAGAAGATGAGCTTGAAGACCTTAAAGATCCATATGACAAAGAAGGTATTTCTGAGGTAAACACTACCCAGATTACATCATTTGAAGTAAAGATTAATGATAAATTGAAACGAATATATTCCAAATTAGATCCCTGGCAAACTACACAAGTTGCAAGACATGAAGATCGTCCAAGAGCAAAATATTTTATAGAAAATTTATTTAATGATTTTATATCACTATCAGGTGATAGATTTTATGGAGAGGATAAATCTGTTATAGCAGGATTTGCAAAATTTGAAGACAAATCAATTTTAGTGATTGCTCAAGAAAAAGGAGAAAATTTAGAAGAGAGACTTGATAGGAATTTTGGCATGATGAGGCCAGAGGGATATAGAAAAAGTACAAGATTAATGGAGCTTGCAAATAAATTTAAAATTCCAATAATTTCTTTTATAGATACACCAGGAGCATATCCAGGAGTTGGGGCAGAGGAAAGAGGGCAGGCGGAAGCAATCGCAAGATCAATTGAGGCATGTATGAAATTAACTGTGCCCAATATATCAATAATTATTGGAGAAGGTGGATCAGGAGGTGCAATTGCATTAGCATCAGCCAACAAAGTAATTATGTTAGAAAATGCAATTTACTCAGTAATTTCTCCTGAGGGGTGTGCTACAATCTTGTGGAGGGATCCAAAAAAAACAGATGAAGCGGCAAAAGCAATGAAGCTCACATCAAAAGAATTATTAGATCTAAAAATAATTGATGAAATTATAGACGAACCTATAGGTGGCGCTCATAGAGATAGAGAAAAAACTTTGGAAAATATAAAATTATCAATTAAAAAAAACCTAGATAGTTTTGAGAGTTTTTCAGAAGAGGAAATTATATCTCAAAGAAAAAATAAGTTCTTACAAATAGGAAGAGGCAGAGGCTTTTCAAGTAAATTAGAAATCAATGACGGGATTTCAATTAAAAAAAACAAACTTTATACAATTTTTAATAAATTCTATAAAAATAAAATATTTATGATAAGTTTAATAACCTTGATTTCATTATTTATAATTTTTAAAATTTTATAAAAAACCGCAACAATGTTTATACTTTTTACCTGAGTTACAAGGACAACGCTCATTTCTACCAATAGTATTCCTTGCAATATTTTTAACTCTATTTTTAATTTGGATTATATCCTCTTTTTTTTCCTCATTTTTTTCGGTTATTATTTTTATATTCAAAAGAAATCCAATAAACTGATTTTTTAACTTATCTAAAAGATCTTCGAATAAATTAAACGCCTCTTTTTTATACTCTATCAATGGATCTCTCTGACCATATGATCTTAATCCAATTACTTGTCTTAATTGTTCTAAATATTGAATATGAGTTTTCCAATTTTGATCAATCAACTGCAAAAAAACTCTTTTTTCAATTTCTTGAGATTGCTCTTTTCCTAAAATATTAAACCGCTCGTCTCTTTTTTCTCTAAATTTTGTCTCAATATTTAACCTCAGTGATTGATTGTCTGCAGAATTAAGTTTTTCTAGATCTTTTTTATCAAAAGCACCACCAAAGCTTGATTTTAATTTTTCCTCAATATCTGAATTTTTACTTTTAAACTCAATTAGTTCATCAATTTGTTGTTTTAAAAATTTATCTGCAAATTCATGTGGATTTGAACTTTCAATCACCTTTTTTCTTTGAGAAAAAATTACATGTCGTTGATCATTTAAAACATCATCAAATTTTAATAAAGATTTTCTAATATCAAAGTTTCTAGCCTCTACTTTTTGTTGAGCTCTCTCAAGAGCTTTATTTATCCAGGGATGATCTATGCTTTCACCATCTTTCAGTCCAAGTTTTTCCAACATATTATTCATCGACTCTGATCCAAAAATTCTCATTAAATCATCTTCTAAACTCACAAAAAAAATTGAACTTCCTTCATCCCCTTGCCTTCCTGATCTTCCCCTGGCCTGATTGTCTACTCTTCTACTTTCCATTCTTTCAGTACCAATTACAAAAAGACCACCAAGTTCTTTAATCTCGTTTTTTTTTGTCTCATCTGCATTTTTACCTCCAAGTTTTATATCCACTCCTCTTCCAGAAATACTTGTTGTTATAATTACAGATTTTTTTGCACCAGCATCAGCTATAATATCTGCCTCTTTATCATGATTTTTTGCATTTAACACAATGTGTTTAATATTAATTTTATTTAATAATTTTGAGTAATGTTCAGATTTATTTATGCTACTTGTAAATATTAAAACTGGCTGACCCAAATTATATTTTTCGTTAACTAATTTAATAATACCTTCATCTTTTTCTTTTTCAGTTCTAAAAATCTTATCATTAATATCTTTTCTTATCATTTCCTTGTTTGTTGGTATTGAAACAAAATTCAAATTATATATTTCAAAAAACTCTTGCGCTTCAGTAGCGGCGGTTCCTGTGCATCCACAAAGTTTTTTGTATAATTTAAAATAGTTTTGATAAGTTATGGAGGCCAAAGTTTGATTTTCAAACTGTATCGCCAAATTCTCTTTTGCTTCTAAACTTTGATGTAATCCATCACCAAATCTCCTTCCAGGCATTTGTCTTCCAGATTGTTCATCTATGATTACGATTTCTTTATCTTTAACAATATAATCTTTACCATTTGAAATAATATGATTTGCTCTTAACGACTGATTCACCAAATGTACGAGAGATAAATTTTCGGGATCATAAAAATTATTATTTTTTAAAATACCAACTTCTGAAAAGATCTTTTCAATATTATCAATTCCTGAATTAGTTAAAAAAATATTTCTGTTTTTTTCGTCAATATCAAAATCTTCTCTATTTAATTTCTTTATAAGTCTGTTAACTAAAATATATTGCTCAGTTTTATCCTCAGCTTGACCAGATATTATTAAGGGAACTCTAGCTTCGTCTATTAAACAAGAGTCTACTTCGTCTACAATTGCAAAGTTATGACCACGTTGAACCATATCTTCCTGCGAAAATTTCATATTATCTCTTAGATAATCAAATCCTAACTCACTGTTTGTGGCATAAGTAATATCGTATGAATAATGCTTTTTTCTCTCCTGATCGTTCTGACCAGAGTTGATATATCCACAAGTTACACCCAAAAAATTATAAATCTTTCCCATATTTTCCGAGTCTCTTTTTGCAAGATAGTCATTTACAGTCACAACATGAACTCCTTTGCCCTCCAAAGAATTTAGATATGCCACCAATGCAATTGTTAGAGTTTTTCCCTCACCAGTTTTCATCTCAGCTATTTTATTTTGGTTTAAAACAATTCCACCAATTAACTGAACATCAAAATGTTTTTCATTGTTAATTCTTTTCGAAGCTTCCCTGATGAGGGCAAATGATTCAGGTAACAAATCATCTAATTTTGAGCCCTCAGCAAGCATTTGTTTTAACTCTAATGTCTTTTTTGGAAACTCATTATCATCCAGCTTTGATACTGCTTTTTCATAGCTATTTATTTTAGCCACTAAAACTGCCAATTTATCTAGTTGTTTTTGATTGGAGGATTTGAATATTTTAGAGAATATATTTAAAGTTTTTAACATATGATTTATTTATAATTTAATTGAATCTTATATAATCATTCTATTAATTTTTTAAATATATATGCTTTTTAAAAAAGAAAATTATCAAATTACCACTAATTCTATTGGTTTTTATCAAGATCTTGAGCACATAGATGGAGTAGGTTTGTCTGCGGTTTCAGCAAATTTATACGATAAAAAAAAAAGAGATGAATTAGTTATATTTTATTTTAGAAAAGGGGCTACTCATGCAACTGTATATACACAATCTTACATTAAATCAGAAAATATAAAATGGAATTTAAATAATTCCAAAGAAAAAATATATGCTCTTTTAGTAAATACTAGAAATGCTAATGCTTTTACCGGTAAAGAGGGATATAAAGCTATAAATAATATTGCATCGTTATTATCAGAACAATTATCAAAAAAACAAAATTCTGATGAAGAACAACCTAAAAAAATTACTAGTAAAAATCTTATGTTTGCTTCGACAGGGACAATTGGAGAAGCTTTTCCAGAAAAACAAATAATAAATGCAATACCGAACTTAATTCAAAACATAAAATATGTGCAAAACAAATATATTTGGATGAAAGCCGCAATGGGTATGTTAACTACAGATACAAGGCCGAAATTGTCTATGGAGGAATGCAATATAGCAGGTACAACAGTTAAAATATATGGAGTTGCCAAAGGATCAGGCATGATTTATCCTGATATGGCTACTACTCTTGGATTTGTTTTTACTGATGCTAAAATTAAAGGTAATATTCTTAAAAGATTACTAAAAAAAAATATTGAAAATACTTTCAATGCTATATCATGTGATGGAGATACTAGTACAAATGATATGGTAAGTATTTTTGCTACTGGATATGCAAATAATAAAGAAATAAAATCAATTAAAGATAAACACCTTTATGATTTTGATAAATCTGTAAATAAGGTTTTAAAAAATTTGGCCAAAAGTGTAGCAGCTGATGGTGAAGGTGCATCAAAATTTATAATTATTAAAGTAGAAAAATGTAGAAACGAAACTGATGCAAAAAAGATTTGTTTTTCAGTGGCAAATTCATCTCTTGTTAAGACAGCTATAGCTGGAGAAGATCCAAATTGGGGTAGAATTATAATGGCATTAGGCAAGGCTAAAGTAAAATTAAATTTTTATAAATTAGGTGTTAGTATTGGACCTTATAAAATAATAGAAAATGGGAAATTATCCTCTACTTACGATGAAAAACAAGTAGCAGATTACATGAAATCAATTGAGATAAAGATAAATATTCAGACAGGAAATGGTAATAAAGAATTTGAGGTATATACAATGGATCTTACAAAGAAATATGTAGAAATTAATGCTGATTACAGGTCCTAGATTAGTTGAAATTAAAAATTTAATAATTAATTAACAAACATGATTAAATATAAGCTAGAATGTGAAGATTGTAAAAATATGTTTGATAGTTGGTTTTCTTCATCAAAAGAATTTGAAAGACTAAAAAAAATCAAATTAATTAATTGTGAAAGTTGTAATTCTTTAAATATAAAAAAATCAATAATGTCCCCTAGAATCTCAAATAATTTAAATAGAAAAAGAGAAAAAAAAATAAAAAAAGTAAAGTCAAAAATAAATGAGTTTCAATCATTTATTAGTAATAACTTTGAATTTGTAGGTGATAACTTTTCATACGAGGCAAGATCAATTCATTATGGAAATAAAAAATCTCAAAAAGGAATTTATGGAAACGCATCGAGTAAAGATATTAAAGAGCTTAAAGAAGAAGGAATTGAAACCATAACTATCCCGTGGTTAAAAAATAAAGAGAACTAAACCTTTTTATATTTACTTATATAATTTATATCTGTTTTTTCACTTACAACCCATTTATCTGAAAAAATATTAAAATTCATACCTTTTGTTTCTTCTAATTTTAAATTATATCTTTTACATATCTGATTTAACTTTTCTGGTTCTACGAATTTGAACCAGTCATGTGTCCCAACAGGTAGCCAATTTAAAATGTATTCTGCACCAATTATAGCAAACAGATAAGATTTTAATGTTTTATTGAGTGTAGCAATAAACATAATGCCGTCTTTTTTTAGTAAGCTTGAACTTGATTTAATAAAATAATTCAAATCTTGTACATGCTCAACTATCTCCATATTAAGTATCACATCAAATTTTTTATTTAATTTTAAATTTTCTGGTGAAGAACAAATATAATTTATTTTAAGATTATTTTTCTTTGAATGTAATTTCGCAATTTCTATATTTCTTTTAGATGCATCTATTCCAGTAACTTTGCCTCCTAACCTACACATTGGCTCTGTTAATAACCCACCTCCACATCCAATATCAAGAATATCTAAATTAGATAAAGGTTTGTTTGTTTTTTTAATTTCAAATTCTTTAATTAAATTATTTTTAATATATTCTATTCTTGTAGGATTAAATTTATGAAGCGGCTTAAATTTACCTTCAGGATCCCACCATTCCTCAGCCAATTTACTAAATTTTTCTATTTCTTCCCTATTTATTGTGTTATTAGCCATCAGTATTTTTGAAATTATATAATAATAATTTTATTAAAAGATAATATAAGAAAAATTAATGAAAATTGTAGTATTAAAATTTGGCGGGACTTCTGTTGCTTCAATTGATAGGATTAAAAAAGTTGCTAAAATTATAGTTTCTTATTTAAGCAGAAGTTATAAAGTTATAGTAATATCTTCAGCCATGAGTGGCGAAACTAACAGATTAGTTAAACTCACTAAAAAGATTTCAAATAATTTTACACCCTCTGAATTTGATGCAATATTATCCTCGGGTGAGCAGGTATCCTGCTCATTAATATCTGGAATACTTGCTGAAAAAGGTTATTTGTCTCGTTCGTGGCTAGCTTGGCAGCTACCAATTATTACAATTGGAAAACACTCACATTCAAGAATAATAAAAATCAATAAGAGAAAAATTATAAATTTTTTGAAAAAAGGAGGAATTCCAATAATAGCTGGTTTTCAGGGTATAAATTCAGAAAATAGAATAACTACAATCGGCAGAGGAGGTTCTGACGCAAGTGCTATAATGATTGCAAAATTCTTTAAAGCCGAAAAATGTGTAATATATACAGATGTTGATGGAGTATATACAACAGATCCAAGATTAGTTTCCAAAGCAAAGAAAATTAAAAAAATTTCTTACGAGGAAATGTTAGAAATGGCCTCCTTAGGATCAAAAGTCATGCAGCCACACTCAATTCAAGACGCAAGACTTAACAGAATTGATATTGAAGTTAGATCATCATTTAAAAATATACCAGGTTCTTTAATTACAAAAAGAAAAAATATATCAACAAAAAATATAATTAGAGGAGTATCTTTTACAAAAAACGATACTAAAATTTCTCTTATCGGAGTCAAAGATAAACATGGTGTAGCTGCCTCAATTTTTGAACCATTATTTAAAAATTTAATAAATGTTGATATGGTTGTTCAAAATATATCATCAAATAGTAAAGAAACAGATCTAACCTTTACTATTAAGAGTGAAGATTTAATGAAAACAGAAAAATTAATTAAAAAAAATAAAAAAATTAAATTCAACAAACTTATTGTTGATGATAAAGTATCTAAAGTTTCAATAGTTGGAGTTGGAATGATTACAACACCAGGTGTTACATATAGAATGTTTAATGCTTTGGCAAAAAAAAATATCAATATTTTAGTTATATCAACATCTGAAATTAAAATATCAGTATTAGTAGATAGAAAAAACTTGAAGAAAGCAGTTGATCAACTACATAAAGAATTTAAATTAGACTATTAAATTAAAAATCATGAGCATTAGACCGTTTAGGGATATAAAAAGAAAAAAGACTAAAATTATATCAGTTGGCAAAGTGAAAATAGGAGGAGACAATCCTATTTCTGTACAATCAATGACTAATACTAAAACAACAGATATTAAATCAACAATCAATCAAATAAACCAGATAGAAGAAGAAGGCGCAGACCTTGTGAGAGTTTCTTGTCCAGATCAAAAATCATCTTTATCTTTAAAAGAGATTACTAAAAATGTTAATATACCAATAATTGCTGATATACATTTTCATTATAAAAGAGCATTAGAAGCTGCAGATAATGGCGCATCTTGTTTAAGAATAAATCCAGGAAATATCGGAGACAAAAAAAAAGTCAAAGATGTTATTTCCGCAGCAAAAAATAATAATTGTTCAATAAGAGTGGGAGTAAATGCTGGATCTCTAGAGAGAGATTTATTAGAAAAATATAAAGAACCTTGCCCAGAGGCTTTAGTTGAAAGTGCAATTAGAAATATAAAAATGCTTGAGGATGAAGACTTTTACAATTTGAAAGTAAGTGTTAAGTCGTCAGATGTGTTTCTCTCACTCTGGGCATATAGACAACTTTCTAAAAAGGTAGATTATCCCTTACATCTTGGTATCACTGAGGCTGGCAGTTTTATACCAGGAAGTATTAAATCTTCTATCGGGTTAGGAACTCTGTTGCTTGAAGGAATTGGTGATACAATAAGGGTCTCTTTATCTGATAATCCGATTAAAGAAGTTCAAATTGGAAACGAAATACTTAAATCTTTAAATTTGAAAAAAAGAGGAGTTAAAATTATTTCTTGTCCTTCTTGTGCAAGGCAAGGATTTGATGTTGTTGAAACTGTAAAAATTTTAGAAAATAAGCTATCTCATATAAAAAGCCCTATAACATTATCTATTATTGGCTGTGTTGTTAATGGGCCTGGAGAGGCATCAATGACAGATTTGGGTATTACAGGTGGAGGCAACAACAACCACATGTTATATATTAATGGAGACCAAACAAAGAAAATCTCAACAAATGAAATGATAGACAAAATTATTGCCCTAGTTGAGGAAAAAGATACAGAAATAAAAAATAAATCACAAATAAAATAAATGTCATTACCACTAAGTAAGGTATTAGAAATTATTAATAAACATTCAGAGCTTGAAAAGGATTTGGCTGGAACTAACCTAGATAGCAAGTCCTTCGCAAATAAATCAAAGGAATATTCTAACATTAGCACAATTATTTCTAATGCTATTGAATATTCTAAATTTGAAAATAATAAAAAGGACTTAGAAAAAATAATTGCAGACAACAATTCCGAAAGTGAAATTAAAGAATTAGCCAAAATTGAATTACAAGATTTAGAAAAAAAACATCTACATAATGAAAATAAATTAAAAATTTTTATGTTACCAAAGGATGAAGCAGACACTAAAAATGCAATTTTAGAGATAAGAGCTGGAACTGGGGGACTAGAAGCAAGCTTGTTTGCCTCAGATTTATTTAAAATGTATGAAAAAGTATGCCATAAAAAAAAATGGCTTATGGACGTTATAAGCTTATCTAAGAGCGATGCTGGAGGACTTAAAGAGGTGGTTGCATCGATTAAGGGAAAAAATATTTATTCTATTTTAAAATATGAGAGTGGCGTTCATAGAGTTCAGCGTGTCCCTGATACCGAAACGCAAGGCAGGGTTCATACCTCAGCTGCTACAGTCGCAGTTCTTCCAGAGGCTGAGGAAGTTGATGTAAAAATTGAGGAAAAAGACTTGAGAATTGATGTGTTTCGAAGTAGTGGTCCAGGTGGACAAAGTGTAAATACAACAGATAGTGCAGTGCGCGTTACTCACATTCCTACAGGAATAGTAGTTAGTCAACAAGATGAAAAATCACAAATAAGAAATCGAGAAAAAGCTTTAAAAATTTTGAGATCAAGAATATATGAATTTGAGAGAAAAAAAATTGATGAGCAGCGCTCTCAAGATAGGAAAAGTAAAATTGGATCAGGAGATCGATCAGAGAGAATAAGGACATATAATTTTCCACAAGGTAGAGTTACAGATCATCGTATAAATTTAACTCTACATAAATTAGAGGAATTTATGCAAGGAGAAGTTTTTGATGAAGTTATAGAAAATTTAAATTTACAAGCTCAAGAAGAACAAATTGAAAGTTTAAATAAATGAACTACAGAAATATTTTAGAAAAAGGTTCATCAATTTTAAAAAATAACCTTATTTCAACACCAAAATTAGATGCAGAACTTTTGCTCTCATTAATAATATGCAAATCTAGAGAAGGAATTTTACTGAATCTTGAACAAAGGTTAAGTAAAAATGAAATAAAAAAATTTAATGATCTAATAAATAGAAGAATAAAAAAAGAGCCTATATCACAAATAACAGGTAGAAGATTTTTCTGGAAAAGTGAGTTTAGTGTTGATAAAAACGTTCTAACACCAAGATTTGAAACAGAATTATTAGTTGAGCAAATCTTAAAGGACTTTAAATTTTCTGACAAACTTAGGATACTTGATGTAGGAATTGGTTCTGGATGTATTTTATTGTCTTTGTTAAGTGAAAAAAATAATTGGAGAGGAGTTGGTATAGATATATCTAAAATGGCTATTAATATCGCTAAATTGAATGCAAAAATACAACAGATCGATAATAGAGTTAAATTTATCAATTCTCATATTGACAATTTTTTTGATGATAAATATGATATTGTTGTATCTAACCCACCATATATAAATATTTATAATTATAACAATCTTGATTTGGGTGTAAAAGGTTATGAGCCAAGAATAGCTCTTTATGGTGGAATAGACGGAACAAAAATTATCGAAAAAGTTATAAAAAAAAGCAATAAAATTTTGAAAAATGGAGGAACACTTGCTATGGAAATTGGAATAGGTCAATTTTTTAAAGTATGCGAGCTTTTAAGAAATAACAGTTTTTATATTTCAAAAACAGTTAAAGACTATCAAAAAATTAGAAGATGCTTAATTGCAAAGAAGATAAATTAATGAGAAATTTTAAAAATAATAGAAGAAGATACAGAAGTAATTCATTTGATAGAAATATAAAAACTGGCTCAAATGAAAATAATTTTAACTCTGGACTTGGAAATATTTCAGAATTTAGAAAGAAAAATTACAATCGAAATAATGTGAATTGTCCAAAACTAATTCAAAAATATTCAAGCCTAGCTAGAGAAGCTTTGTCAAGTGGAGATAAAATTTTATATGAAAATTATATGCAGCATGCTGAACACTTTATAAGAGTTTCAGATAATCTAGATAACTCAGTTATTCAAAAAAAATCGTCATTAAATAAAGAGATAAATGAAGGCAAACTTCAAGATACTAATGATGATGGTTTAAATAAGTTTAATCAAGTTCAAATAGAAAAAAGTTAATTAATTACTATAAATCAATTCTGATTTTAGCACGTCAATTTTAATTCTCTCTAATTCAAATTTTTCCCGAGTGTCACCCTCTAATTTTTTACCTGAAGGAAGTTTTAAAGTTTGAGAATTAATTTTTTTTCCATTTTGAATTACCTCATAGTGCAAATGTGGCCCTGTCGACATACCAGTAGATCCAACATAACCAATTATTTGTCCTTGTTTTACTCTCACACCTTTTTTAATTCCTCTTGCAAATTTTGACATATGTGCATACACAGTTGAGTAAGTACTGTTGTGTCTAATCTTTACACAGTTTCCACCTCCACCACACCAACCTGCTTTTAATATTTTTCCTGAGCCAGAAGCCATAATAGGCGTGCCAGTTGGTGCAGCAAAATCAGTTCCAGTGTGTAGCTTGGTATATCCTAAAATTGGATGTTTACGATTTCCAAAAGGAGACGAAAGTCTTGCCCCATTTATTGGAGTTTTCATTAAAGTTTTTTTTATACTTTGTCCATTACTTTCAAAATGGTCATTAATTTTATCTTTTTCAGATTTAAAATAATATAGCTCTAAAGGTTTTCCTTGTAATATTAAATTTGCATACAGTATATTTCCAAAATCTACAGTTTTGTTTTCTTCATTTGTAAACTTTTCAAATACAATTTGGAAACTATCATTTTTTCTAATATCTCTCTGAAAATCAACTTCAAAACCGTAGATTTGAGCAAATTGTACAATAATATTTGGATCAATATTTTTTTCTATAGCAGACTTATATAAACTGTTTTTTATAAAATTCTCACTATAAACTCTTGTTAATGTTAATTGCTTATTTATTTCGCTAAATTTATATAAATTTTCTTTACCTGAAGTTATTATTAAATCTTTTTTTTTATTTATTGGTATTGTTATTTTTTTTATTTTTTTATCTAAATTATCAATCTCGAAGATAATTTTTTGATTTTCAAAAAGATTAATTTTTTTTTTTTCTTTCAAAATAGCTTTTAAAATGCTTTTTTTTTTATCTTTATCTAATTTTATTTCTTCTATTAAACCTTCGAGACTATCCCCAGACCTCACTATAAAATGAAGTTTTTCAAATCTAGGTTCAAATGATGAAGAAATTGAAACTAAAGTTTTATTTAAATAAGTGTTTTGAATTAGGCTATGCAAACTTTTTATTTGTTGACTCCTAAACTTATCATATGTGCTAATGATTAAAATTGTAGCAACTAATAAGGAAATTAATAAAAAAAACGACTTAAATTGTATTAGTGTATTATTGTGTTTAAATTTTAAAATTGTATTGATCATTAAAAAAACTCTATAATAAAGGGTTTTTTAACACATTTTTTTATATCTAATAGCTTGATTTATATATTTTTTAGAATATAAGCATCCCACTTAACTTTAA
>MDTA01173865.1_pt1 | contig 17219 bp, 13 predicted proteins | sample 811151 | NCBI WGS metagenome assembly MDTA01 (sample SAMN05326648, study PRJNA326480) | marine metagenome | isolation source: seawater | place: Indian Ocean: South | collected 2010
CAACAAAAGATTCTGGAGAAGGAAATGATGCGGCTTCAGCAGGAAATCCTGCCAATGACGAATTAAAAACTGATTCAGGTGTCATAGCTCAAGCGCTAAGCAATGAATTAAACAGTGGTATTTCTGGGCTTACAACCACAGTCGAGGGATCTACAATTAAACTAGTTAAGACCTCTTCAGATCCTTTTAACATTAAAACAAAGGACGGCTTTGCAGACAAAGGTCTTGGTGTTGTCTACAAAGTTGTAGATGACATTACTGATCTTCCTATTGTAGCACCTGAAGGGTTTGAGATTAAAGTCCGAGGAGACGCAGAACTTAGCGAAGATGATTACTACCTGAAGTTTGAAACCAATGAAGGGCTTGCTCAAGGGACACTGGGACGCGGGGGATGGGTTGAAACCGTTAAACCCGGAGAAACAATTTCCTTAGACTCTAAGCGCATGCCGCATCGTCTAATCTCTGAAAACAGAAATTATTTTCGGCTACAGGCGGGGACTTCAGTTGGTGAAGTATGGGATACTAGAAAAGCCGGAGACATAATTTCAAACCCAAACCCTTCATTTGTAGGGACAGACCTTTCTCCTAGATATATAAGTAACTTGTTTTTCTATAAGAACCGTCTTGGGTTGCTGTCTAATGACAACGTGATTTTAAGTGAAGCAGGGCAGTATGGTAACTTCTTTAGAACTACCGTAACAACCCTACTAGACTCTGGTCCTATTGACGTTGGCGTTGCTTCGAGTAATGTTACTAACCTAGAGGCGGCGGTAGGCTTTCAAGAAAACCTTATTCTGTTTAGCAATAAGGGGCAGTTCGTTCTTAAAGGAGGCGATCTGCTTACACCTGAAACGGTGTCTATAAACCCTATTACAAACTTTGATCAGACTGTAGGTGTTAACCCAATTTCTTTGGGCTCTTTTATCTACTTTCCGTTTACCCGTGGGAACTTTTCAGGACTTAGAGAGTTTGCTGTGAGCGCTACAGGAGACACCTACACGGCTGAAGAGATTACCAGTCATGTTCCTGGATACATTCCAAAGAACATTATTGATATTGCTGGGTCATCTAACGAAGACATTATTGTAGTTCTTAGTAGCGACGAAAAAGACACGCTGTATATCTACAAGTATTTCTGGAGCGGAAACCAAAAAATTCTCAGCTCTTGGTGTAAGTTTACTTTGAGTGCGTGTGAGATTAGGGGCATAGAATTTATTGACTCTACTCTTTATATAGCTACTGACAGGACTTTTGGAAACCACTACACAGCAACAGGAGAAGGCTACCCTCCAACAATTACTGAAGGAAAAGACTTCATGCTGTTGAGCATGGTGTTTACTTCCGGTCTTCCAAAAGAAGAAGATAAGAGTGATGGCACTAACCTTGGCTTTGTCACGCACCTTGACTTTAGGGCTCCTAAGAAAATTCTAGCCTCACAAACAAGATTAACAGATCCAGACGACGCTGCTAATACCCACCTTGATTATTATCCAAACGAAGCTTTTGATTTCCCCACAGGGAGCACAAACCAAACAGGAGCAAGGCTCAAGGTAATTGATAGGGCTAATGGGACTGAGATTCCTTTTACTAGACCTACCGTTACTATAAACGGTGTGGAGCACATGACTACAACGGCTAACGAGCTTCAGTTTACCGCAACGTCAGCGGACAGGGAGGTGTTTGTTGGAGTCGAATACGACATGCAATACACGTTTTCTGAGCAGATATTCAAAACAGTGGCGGGGAGAGGTAAGTCGCCTACCAGATACACAAGAGCCAAGATTAAAAATGGCAACCTGTTCTTTGACAACACAGCTTTCTTTAAGGTAAAGGTAACTCCAGAAAACAGAGACACTTATACTAATGAGTATACTACTCAAACTGTAGGTGATTCTGAAGCTGATAGAGTAAACCTAGACTCAGGGGCTTTTAGTTTTCCTGTGTTTACCAAGCCAGAAAACACTACAATAACCATTGAAAATGGAACCCCATACCCAAGCACCTTTCAAGGAGCAGAGTTCGAGTCCTTTGCCCACGCCCGCTCCAACAGATACTCATAAGCTTTGCCACTACTACAAAACGGCTAAGATTGTTCTAGCTACAAAAGCTCACGTAGATCCAATAGTCGCTGATATGCGAGCTATGGATGCTTTAGAGGTTAAGTGTATAGGCTACACCCCAGAAAAAGCACTGCTTAGTGGGCTGGAAAACGACCAGTTTACTTTTAGCGTGTTGGACTTAGAGGACAACCCATTGGCCATGTTTGGTTCTGGGGGTGTTACTGGTGGGCCAGGATATTTGTGGCTGCTCGCTTCTGAGCGATTCAAACTAGCCAGAAAGGAATTTGTAAGAGTCTCTAGGTCATGGGTAGATACTGTAATCAGACCTTTTACTTTCTGTGGAAATGTAGTCCACAAGGAGAATAAGCAAGCAATTCGCTGGCTGAAGTTTTGCGGCGCTGTATTCATTAAAGAAATCAAACTAAACGATCAACCTTTTTACGAGTTCGTTATTATTAACAAATCTATATAATTATGTGTGCCCCCCTTGGTTTAATTGTTGGGATTGCCTCTGCTGGTCTATCCTACATCGGACAACGCCAAGCCGCTCAAGCGCAAGAGAAAGCTCAAGCGCAAGCAACAGAGCTAGAGCAGGCGAGGTATCGGCAACAACTAAACGCCGCTAGAGTTCAACAGGCTCAGGCCCGCGTAGCCACAGCACAGCGCATTGGGGCCGCATCCAGAGCTAATCAGCGCGCGATGGCTAGAGCCAAGGTAGCGGCTGGCGAGGCTGGAGTTACTGGACTTAGCGTGCAGGCGCTCATTGATTCCATGACAGGTGCCTTTGCTAGTAAGAGGTTCTCAGAGACTCAACGAGAAGGTATGCAAGATGTAAACAGGGATCTTGCCTTTGGGGATCTACAAATTAGAAGCCAACAGAACCTTCAAAGACTTAACCAACCAATTTCGCAGCCTAGCCTCCTCCAATCTGTTTTAACAGGAACGCAAGTGGGACTGTCTATGCAGTCAGTGGCTAACGAGTGGGACTTTGGAGGGTCTACTCCAAGAGGAGCTGATCCCGGTGTTTCTGGTAATATTTCCGCTAGACCGGGAATGGCTTCTACTTCCACTTCTTCTCCTTCGTCGTCGTCTTTTAGGGCTCCAGCGTCGGTCCCTTCTGGTAATTTTAACGTAACCAATACGTTAGACCCCCGCCTTCCTGCACCCCCTTCACTACCCGGCTGGACTGAAGTAGGAAATACGATGTGGTCAGATCCAGACGCTTTTGATCTGAGTGTTCCTAAATAGTGTAAGTAATTTAGTATCATGTCTCAAAGAAATAGAGTTCAAGTTGACTACAATCCTGGGCAGACAAGCCTAGAAGGAGCTGTAGGAGCTTCAGCAGGGAACTACCAAGTCTCTGTGGCTCCTACTCCAAAAACAAACGCGGCCCTTCAGTTTGCTTCCGTTATTAACCAGCTCCCCAATGTGGCTGGGCAGGCGACTAACTACGCCAGCAAGATAGCACAGGATGAAGTGTCTCAGATGACTGACGACGAGATCCTTAAAGAGCTGTCGGGAGGAGACGACGAAACATTTAGCATTCTTAAATACAACAAGACGTTTAACTACGAGCTGGTTCAGCGTAAGTATTTGATGGAGCAACAGAACATCGCTAACAGATACGATCAGCTTGCTACAGACTTGGGAAACAATCCAGATACTGGTGACATCTCTACATCTGTTTCTAATTTAGAAGCAACATTGTTTAATGAGCTTGAGTCTGGTTTAACCAACGACTTACAACGCGAAGCTCACAGGGCTTTGTTTGCTGCAAAAGTAGCGCCGTTAAAAGCACAGGCATTTAGCAAATATAAAGACCTGAAGACACAAGCTACAACAATGATTATTAAGTCAAACGTGATGCAGGAACTTTTCGCAGACAGTTCCCCAGCTAACGCGCAGCGAGCCCTCAGAAGTCTTTCTGAACAACTGGGGCAATTACCGGGAATGACGAATAAGCAGAAGATGCTTGAGCTTATGATGTTTTCTAAAGCCTACGTTGATCAGCTTTTGTTTGATGGGCGTTTTGACGAAGCTGAACGGGCTATTGGTTTGTTTGAGTCTTATGAAATTTACAAGGGGGCAGAGCTTGGGGGTATATCTGAAAACAGATCAAAGTTTGTTGGAATGCTAGGCCAGATTAGAAGGCTTAAAGACGCGGTAGAGGAGGGCGAGGAAGAGACGTTTACCAAAAAAGTAGCGGCTGTTAAAAGCCTTTCCAGTGACTTAATGAATAGACTCCATGACGGTCAAGAGCTGGATTCTTATGAAAAAACAGCTCTAGCAAGTTTACTTAACAAGTTGAAACCCACAATCTCTCTAGAAGAGATTAAAGGTTATGTTGATAGGCTTGAATCCGTTAAAGAAAAAAACTTTGAGTTAAGAAACATTGTCCAACAAGTAGGAACAACAGGACTGAACACTAGCGGGATTGCTGGAGACACAACTGCAAGGCTGTATCAAGCGGTAGCTGGGCACTTGGCGGATACGCAGTCAAAACTAATTCAGCTACACCCCGCCAAGTTCACAGGTATTGATGAAGCTGAGTTGAAAACTGAACTTCCTCGGTTTAGGCAGAAGTTTAGAAACGACTCAAACATGAGCCCAAGACAGGCAATGTCAGACCTTGGTTATCCTGGTGTTAAAATCCCTCAAGAGGTTCTTGATGTATACAACGAAGAGAGAAGCGGAGACTGGGTTAAGGAAACGACTACTTACAGGAACTTAAAAAACAATATTCAAGCTAATGTTAGGACAAAGGTTGCTGAGGTAAGCGGGAGAAGGGAGAACCAAAACTATAAAAACCAAGGTAATGAGTTTGCAAACTCCTTGTTTGAAAGTCTTAGTAATCAAACTTTATTTATGGCGCGTCAGTTTAAAGACGACAAAAACCCAGAGGACAAAATAAGCAAGTGGGTGGACGAGCAAATAGAAGATGAAGTTAGAATTTTCGGTTCTTTGTTAAAAGCGCCTAGCGTATTTTCTTCGTTTATGGATCAACAGTCAGCGATGCCGGGAAGCATAGAAGATTACGACGGCCCTAAAGGTCTGTCTGACTATGAAAAAGGAACTAAAGCTGAGTTTATTGAAAACTTAATTCCTGAAGGAAAAGATATATGGAAACAAAAAGGGTATGAGCATTTAGCTCTATTTGCAGGAGTTTCTGATGAAAAATTTAAAAAGGCGCAAGAAACGACTAAACCCGAAGTTTTAAATGCGATCAGGAATCCAGAGTATCTTAAAAGCAAATATAAGTTTATGCGCGAAAATAACGCAGATGAAGCTCTTAAAGCAACAATGCTTCTTTATGGTTACCTCCAGTTTGATCCTAAAGCAGCTGAAGACTTGGAAAACACAAGCTTAACATTCTTTGACGTAAAGTTGTTTCCAAACGAATCCGCTTTAAATGCAAAAACCGCAGAGTGGGCAAACGCTTTAGCGCAGCGAAATTCATTACAACAACTTGAAGAACAAGAACAAGAGCGTGTTTTAAAAGCTATAGATGAAATGACTTCTTTTGGTCTTACTACCCAAGAAACTATTGAAGATTTTTGGGACACACAAAACGCTTTGTTTTAGCATTAAGTAACGAAAAATAATTATGCCGTTTGACCCATACGAAAAAAGTAAAAGTCTTAAAGCAGAAGAAAGACAAACAGCACTACAGACTCTTCCTCAAGCTCCCGACAGTATGTCAGCGGAAGACTTACAGGCTCTAAACACTTACATTTTAACCGAGCAAGGTGTTAAAGAAGAGGTAGCAACTAACGGCACAAAAAACGCAGAAGGAACTTTAGTAAGCCTTGGGGTAGAACTTGGTTCTGGGTTTACTTTATCTCATTTTACTAAAAGCGGAGCTAGGGCATCTAAAACAGCCCAAAACGTCAAGAGCCTGCTAGATACAGCAAGAGGAGTTAAGGCGGCATCAGCGGTTGGAGTAGCGACCCCAGAACTTGTTTCTACTGTTACAGGTGCTGTAGGTTTTGTTGCTGCTGAAGGTTTAATATGGGGGTTTTCAAATTTTCTAGGACAAGAAGTAAGAAAAGCCTATGGAATACAAGACGCTACAAGAGCTAGTGAGCTTATGGCAGCGGTGGCTTTTGGAATTGTGGCCACTCCAATAGACAGTTCTATTGTTTCTTCTGGTAGAAAATACCTCTCTAAAAGAATCCCGTTAAAACTTACTGACGATAAGATTGGAACTGCTTTCAAGACAAGAGAGCTAATGATCAAAGGATCGCCTGCTGTTGTTAGTGGCGCTGTGTTAGGTATGGCAGAAACAGCGATGAGGCAGGAAGTATCAATCTTGTTAGATGAGGAAGGAGCAACCAGAGATGCAATGGAGTATATGTATGCGGCTGGTATTGGAGGAGGGCTTAATTCTGTTTTTCATGTTTTTTCTCGCACCGGAGCTTTTGGAAGAAAGCAGGCTACAAAGGTAACTGATAGGGCGGTAGATCGTAGTAAAGAAAGAATTAAACTGCTCGAAAAAGACCTTAAACGTCATAAGAAGTTTACTACCAGATCAGGAGGGGTAGCTAACGTAGCCAAAGGAAGAGTAAGAGAAGTAGAGCGTAAAATAAAAGACGAGCTACAAGTTATTGCTCTTATCGAATCGTTTGGAGACGAAATAAAAAAAGCGTCAAAGATAGCTGAAAAGCAGGAAGTTACACCAGCTGCTGATGTTGTTGTTAAACCAGATCCTCTTGATAAGCCAAAGGCTCCTGTAGAAGAACCAACAACTCCAGGTAAGGAAACTCCTGTAGAAGAACCAAAGGCTCCTGTTAAAAGCTCAGATCAGGAAAGCAAGATGCTTCCAGCTGAGAAGGTAGACAGTATTATTGCAGACTTTTCTGCAGACTTAGACAACCTAAGTAACCTAGAAGAGCAAATACGCAATGGGACGCTTAATGCAGACAATGTTAAGAAAACAGTTATTCCTGCTGTAATTAACAAAGCCAGAAAGATTACTGATGCGGCTGAGTTTGACGCTGAGAACGCGATAAGAAAGCTCATTAAAAATGAGGATAGAGGAGAAGCGTTTAAGGATCTTCAACAAGCTTTAGCCATCCAAATACGAGTAAAAGAAGAAGTGCTTGGCCCTTTAAACAACGTAGTTGGAAACGGGGTAAGGGCTAATAGAAAGGATGTAGTCATTGAAACAGAACTAGGTGACCTTTCAGTAGCTAGTATGGAAGAGCTATCATCGCTCAGAAACCTAAAAACCTATGTAGATACTTTTGTTGCTGGCGATTTAGATGACGACTTCGCAGACTTGGCTACGGAATACCTTGCATCAAAAAATAAAATACGCAGAAAGCAGCGACAGCAGGCGAGAGAAAAAGCAAAAGATGAACAGGTGGTTAACCTGGAAACTAGAGTAAAAGAGCTAGAAGAGAAGCTTGCAGAAAAGAAAGCGGTTGCGGCTGGTAAGCCAGCTAATCAACCAAAGACTGCAAAGGAAAAAGCAGAAGCACAGCTTGAAAAAGAGCGCAAAGACTTTGTTGAAGGAGAAGACACAGTAGCTGCTCCAAAGAAACCCACCAAGGAAACTGACCCGGAGCTTCAAGAACTCACAGAAAGAATTGCCTTCTACAAGAAGAATAAAAAAGAAGCGGCTGAAATTGAAGAGCTTGAAGCTAGTATTGATAAGCTGACCAAACTAGGTGAAGAGGGCGATCCTGAAAAAATTAGTAAGATTGTAGGTAAGAAGCCTAAGTGGGCCGGACCACAAAAAACCAAAAGTTACCTTGAAGACCTTAGAAAAGTAGATAGGGCATTGAGAAGGGAGCTAGGCGAATCCCTTAAACCACAAAAAACGCCAGAAGAGCGGCTCCAAGACAAGCTAGAAGCTCAACAGCAAAGGCTGCAACAGCAACTTGATGAGCTTAGAGAGCGAGCTGTAGGCCCTAAAGCAAAAAAAGCAAACGAGCTGGCTGAAGAAAAACCTACTAAAAAGGAAGACACGGCTGAAATCAAAAACCTAAAGACTCGCATTAAAGCTTACCAGAAGTTTGAAAAGGAAGCAGCTAATTACAAGGCAGCTATTGAGGAAGAACAGCGGTTAAAGGAAATACTACAGCGGGGCGACTCGGCTGAAATGCGTAAAGAGGTGGGGCGGATGCCGGGAAGCTTAAAGAATAAAGCAGAGAGTAAATACGAAAAAGCATTAAAGGAAGTGGCTAATCGAAAGAAGGCCATGAGGACAGTGCTTACTAAGCTTGCTAAACAAGAAGAGCGCATCATTAAAGCAAAGAGAGACAAAGAGCTTTGGGAGCGTTACTCAAACTATCTTGAGTCAGCTCACAAGTCTGACGGAATTGGTAGGATTTCTAAGTTTTTTAGAGGCGTTAGAATCGCAAGAAAAATGGCGCTAATTGACTCTCTTCCGTCTGCTGTCGCTGCTCTACCTACAGGCGCTTTTGAGCTAGGGCGTAATTTGATTAAACCTATATCTACCAGGTTTTTTGACAGAAAGGAACCCCTTGCCAATAAAATTGCATTGATGGAGTTTGCTGAAGGACTTAGAGGACTTGTTGGGTTGCTTAAAGGGCCAGCGCTTAAACATGCCGCTAGGGCATTTAAAGAAGCAAGAGATCCAAACTATGGTTCTTCTGATAAGTTTGATATAAATAGTTCTGTTGTTTCTAAGTCAATACTTCCTACAGGAGTTCGGCAGGCTATATCAAAGGCAAAAGCAGACGCTGCTTTAAGAGAACAAGCAGAGCAGAATATTAAGAACTGGATTTCAAGTAAAACAATAACTGGTAACTTCTTTGCGGTTCTGTCTTTAGGTATGCGATCTATTATGGCTGCAGACGCTGTATTTAAAAGACAACTAAGAGAAGTAGCCGCTAGAAAAAAGTTTAAAAGACAAGCCCTTCTTGAATTTCCTGATGATAAAGTAGCTGCCGATGCTCGCTTTGAAGAGCTATACAGCGCGGCTTCAAAGGACTTGGATGGTATTAATATACTAGAGGGTGTAGACGAGCTTGCTGATGAGTTTGCTTTGATTGACGAAGCTCTTCTTATGACCGCAACAAAAGGAGACATGGTTGATGCTAAAAATAGTTTAATAAATCAAATGCTTAAACCTGTTACGCAACAACTAAACAGGGACGATCAGCAAGCAGTCGGTGCTATAATTGAAGCTCTTATGCCGTTTCTTAGTGTTGGTGTTAAAAGCGTGCAACGCATGACTAGGTTTAGTGGGGGAGTAGTAGCAAAAAGGCTAATTCCTGGTCTTCCAAATAATCCTTTTAATACTGCTGTTAAGTATCACGAAAGAGAAATTGAAAAGCTAAAGGGCCTTCTTAAAGAAGCCACAACCAGCGGCGATTTAAAGACAGCGCAAAACGTAGCAAAGCTGACAAAGCAGCAACAAGAGCTTCTTAAAGTAGCCGAAACAAGGAGAGTGCTTTACAACAAAGAAGAACTTACAGACGCGCTGATGTTTGGTTCTCTCGCTGCTATAGGGTTTATTTCCGGGTATGCGGGGCATTCCAACGGAACAAACGCTTGGATGACTGATTCACAAAAAGCCAGAAACAAAGAGAAAAAACCATTCACTTTTATGGGAACAGACATAAGAGCTGCTGTACCATTTAACGGACCTTTGGTTGTGTTTTCTGATCTTGGTAACTATCTAAGAGCTAAAAACGAAGGCAAACTTAGTAGAGAAATGAATCTTCCTCTAGTGCTTGCAAACGCAGGTAAGGGTATCATTGAAGAACTACCAATGCACTCCGGGGTGCAACAAGCTCAACAGATTACAGGAAAAGACGCAGAAGGATTTTGGAATGCTTTTTCAAGACTGAGTGGTAGTTACATCCCCGTTCCTGCTCAAATTAGAAAACAAGTAGAGGATGCTGCAAGAAACGGGACGCTTAACGACCTGCGAGGACTTAATAGCCCCAAGGGGTTTGTAGCGCGTGTCTACTACAACGTAACAGGAGCAAGCGCCCCTAATACAAAACGGGACATATTTGGAGAAGAGAGGGAATCAGGAAAAACCTGGTTACACAGCTACTGGAGATTTGCTTCTTCATCTTACAAAGCTCCCACAAGAATTGATGAGATACTAGCCGGTGATAAGGAAAGTATTGTCGCTTCAAAGATACCAGAAAAATACAAAGGTATCAGTTTACTGGATTATAGAGACGAAGATGGCTATACCCTTTACTCTTACCTTGCTGACAAAATTAAGAAGAAAAATGTTAAAAGAGAAATAAACAAACTAGTAAGAGAGCCAGAAATAAAAAAACTACTTAAAACAGACGAGCTTCGAGGAGAAACAGGAGATTATGTAAATTTAGGGCTCATTGAAATTAACAAAGAAATACAAGCCTATTATCGAGAAGCACAAGCTGAACTAGAAGAAGACACAAGAAACCTTAAACGGTTTATCAACATTGACGGAGAAACAGCCGCATCAGTGCTTGGAAAGCAAAAAGAAATTAGAAAAGTCCCAATCCCAACCCCATAGACTACAATGCCCAACTCATACATTGAATACACATCAGGAATCTCAGGCACCTTATCCATTGCTGGGTTGAACTACATCTCAACTTCGCACCTTAAAGCTAAATCCAAAGCGACAGTTACTTCTGACTGGGAAGACGTTACTATTACAGCTGTAAACGCCACTGCTTCTCCTCCTACAGTAACCATGTCACTGTCGGGGACCCCAGCCGTAGTAAGGATTTACAGGGACAGCGGGATGGAACCTATTGTGGACTTCCAGAGCGGCGTAAGGATTACTGAGAGCGACCTAGACACAGCGACTAGACAAGGACTGTTTGCCGCACAGGAAGTTCTAGAGAATGCACCAGCCAACGAACTGGCCAATCCTGGACCAGCGGGAGCCAATGGGGTTGGTATTTCCAGTATCGGCTCTAGCAAAACCAACGGGGTAACAACTGTTGTTATTACAAACACAGATGCCAGCACGCATTCCTTTTCCGTTTCTGATGGAGCCGCTGGGGCTGATGGAGCCGCCGGGAGCGACACGATCCCTGCTGGGGGTGTGCTTGAAACCTTTACGATGCCTTGTAATGGGCAGTCTATTACCGTTGGTAGCGGAACCTACACAATGCCAGATCAGGATGCGGCGTTAAACTTAACGACTACTTATCAAGACCTGTCAGCTAGCCAAATTGCTTACACCCCTCCAACTGGAACTCAGTTAGTTGTTTATGAGTTTCTTTTTAATGTGACACGCGGAGACGACAACCCAATAGGGCACTTTAAGCTCTTCTTAGATGGTGTGGAAGTTTCAGACAAAAGAACCACAGTATACAACGATGGGGGCGGGGGTATGCAAAGCTCTATTAAGTGGGGGTTCCAAGTTGGAGGTTCTGCTGATGCAGCTACTGGTAGAGTAGCTAGTTGGTCTTCCGCTAAAACCATTAAGGTCATGGCCCGTGACTATGGTGGCGACAACGAAGCCACTCTTTACAAGATAGCTCACTGGAAAGACACAGACGCATCCGACACAATAACAACCCCGTTTGTTCGCCCGCAAATATCAATCACCGCTATTAAAGCATAGGAGAGCCCGCAATGAACTCTGCTCACGTTCCCCCTGCTGTTGGAATAACCGGACTTCTTGGAACTATAACCCTGAGCGACATTAACACAGCAATTAGTATTTCAGTTGGTTTGGCTACTTTAAGCTACTTAGCAATCAAGATCCTAAAAGAACTTAAAAGTAAATGAGCACAAAGCCTACACAGGACAAACTACAGCAACTTCAGGACATCCTCATTGATGAATTCATCTTGAGAATCCAGAGCGGAGAAGCGGCCCCAGCAGACCTCAGTGCTGCTCGTCAGCTACTAAAGGACAACGGTATTAGTGCTATTGCTTCCGCTGAAAGTCCACTAGAAGAGCTGTGTAAGATCCTGCCATTCAATGAGGACGGAATAGACAAGGTGGTTGGAGAATAACCAAATACCCAAGAAACTTGCCGTGGACCTTCCAGACGAAATAAAGGACTTCAGGAACTTCCTGTTTCTTGTCTGGAAACAACTGAACCTCCCACAACCAACACCTATACAATATGAGATCGCGGATTACATGCAACACGGACCTAAACGAGCTGTCATCCAAGGATTTCGCGGAGTTGGTAAGTCTTGGATCTGTTCTGCTTTCGTCGTTCACCAACTGCTCCTCGATCCCAGCAAAAACATTCTTGTTGTCAGTGCTTCTAAAACTAGAGCAGACGATTTCAGCACCTTCACTCTCCGACTCATCCACGAAGCCCCATTCCTCCAACACCTCGCACCAGGAGACAAACAAAGGTTCAGTAAAATCTCTTTTGACGTTGGACCAGCTCCAGCAAGTCATGCCCCCTCCGTCAAGTCCCTCGGTATTACGTCTCAACTAACAGGCTCCCGAGCCGACATCATTGTTGCTGATGACGTAGAAGTCCCAAATAACTCAGCAACACAAATGATGCGCGACAAGCTCTCTGAGCAAGTCAAGGAGTTCGACGCAATCATTAAGCCCGACGAGGAATCCAAGATACTTTTCCTTGGGACCCCACAGTGCGAAGACACAGTTTACAGATCACTACAAGAAAGAGGCTACGATACAAAAATCTGGCCAGCTCAATACATCACACAAAGCAAAAACAACCTGACCTACAACGACAACGTAAGTCAGCTGTGCGTAGATACAGAAAAAGAAAACAAAACCACAGAACCCACAAGGTTCTCCGATATTGATCTCGCAGACAGAAAGGTGTCTTATGGTTCCGCTGGATTCGCCCTTCAGTTCATGCTGGATTCCAAACTGTCTGATGTAGAGAAGTATCCGCTCAAGATCAACGACCTCCTTGTGATGAGCCTAGACGACGAGTTGGCTCCCGAAAAGGTTGTGTGGGCCAACGACCCGTCTCTTGAGTGGGACTCAACAGTCCCCAACGTAGGGATGACTGGAGATCGCTTCCACAGACCCTTTAAGACCCTCGGGGACCACATACCATACACAGGTAGTGTAATGAGTATTGACCCAGCAGGCCGAGGAAAGGACGAAACAGGCTACGCAATCTGCAAGATGCTCAATGGGTTCCTTTATATCCCAGCAGCAGGAGGACTCCAAGGAGGATACAGCGAGGAAACCCTCAAGTATCTCTGTGTTTTGGCAAAAGAACACAATGTAAATACAATCATTGTGGAAAGTAACTTTGGTGACGGTATGTTTGTGGAGCTAATAAAGCCCCTGCTAACCAAAGTTCACCCTTGCACCATCGAAGAAGTCAGACACAGCACCCAAAAAGAACGAAGAATCATAGATACCCTGGAACCAGTGATGGCGGGCCACAAGCTCATCCTAGACCCAGAGGTCATCAAGAACGACTTCAGGACAGCGCAGGAATATCCCAACGAGTCTTCCCTCAAATACCAGCTAATCTACCAACTAAGCCGACTCACAAGGGCACGCGGAGCCATCACACACGATGACAGACTAGATGCCCTCAGTATCGCAGTGGCTTACTGGACCCAACAGATGGCTCAAGATGCAACAGACCGCATGGAGGCACGCAAAGAGGATCTTCTAAGAGAAGAACTCCAAAGGTTCCAAGATAGCTTCCATAGAGCCCGAGGATCGTCTGTGAGCGGTCCTAGCTGGCTCTGAGGGTCAGCACACCAGAGAGGCCCTAAAGCCTCTGAGAATCCAAATACGAAGCAGTATGCCCAAATTACCCCTTTATAGACCAAAAGAGATTTCCATAGGTGGACATGTGTTCTCCATCCAATACAAACAAATGGAGGATTTCGGTAGGATGGACATCGATAAAAGAACAATCCTCCTGAAAAAGAACATGGGTAGTGAGGAAACCTTCGACACTCTTTTGCATGAAGCTGTTCACGCCTGCCTGTCCCTCAGTGGGTTAGGCTACTTGATTAACAATGAAAACCTGGAAGAAGCCCTAGTCAGGGCCTTAGAAAACCTAATGATCCCTACCTTTAAGAGAGAACACCTCCAGTATATTCAGCAAACAGAGTAAATTTATTCGTAAAACCACCTGTTGCCATATACGGTTCTACCGGATAGCCCCCTATAAGTACACTAATAGTGCACAAAGAGGGAATGATAATCACTATCCATAGGATAAATAACCATAGTAAATAAAGAAAGGGAGAGATATAGGTTTATTTATTATTAAGTACACCTATAGGTGTTCCTATAGTATTCACATACAGTAGTGATTATAGGTGTTCCTATAGAACAAAACAAAAGAGACAGGTATTTTCCCTACCCCTTAAATATCAATCCACAACCAACCCCAATAGTGGTGGGACTTTTTGCCAACCAACAAAGACAACATTAATCATGGCTATTGAACGCTCAGGAGAAAAGTTCTCTGGATACAATAAACCAAAAAGAACTCCAGGACACTCCACCAAGTCTCACGCTGTGTTAGCCAAGGAAGGCGACAAGATCAAACTAATCAGGTTTGGCCAAAAAGGCGTAAAGGGAGCCGGTAAAAACCCAAAGACAGCCTCAGAAAAAGCCCGTAGAAAAAGCTTCAAGGCTCGTCACGCAAAGAACATAGCAAAGGGAAAGATGTCTGCCGCCTACTGGTCCAATAAAACAAAGTGGTAGGCCAACAATAAAGAGGGTTGACCAAAAGATTCTTGGTGCTAAATACAACTCAATAACCACATAGGACTCCCCAAGTCCCTACCGAGTAGGTTTTCTTTGTTTTCCCTACCCGTGTAAACTTGGGGAGTCTTTATTTCTACTTATGTCTCAGAAGAAAAAGAAACCAAAACCAAAGCCCAAAACAACCAAAGTAAAGGGCTACTAGAAAACCATGAAAAAACTACAAACAATCGGAGCAGCCATCGGAACACTAGTTGTGTTCTCTGCTTGCTCCTCCCTGGATCTAGGTGGTGCAGTCCCTGTGCCCCTTACAGATCCCCCAAAAGACGTTGAGGCTTTCCTAGAGCTTCGTGCGCTTCCTCCTAAGTTCAATGTGGAACTCAATCTGGTTCCCAGTGAGCTGGCCGACTAAAGGGACTATTGGTGTCTAGGGGCTCTAGCTCTGGTATTACCAGAGAGACAGACAGGCATCCACCACTAGGGTCCCTAGCACCATCCCTTTTCAAATTTGGCATAAAAATCTGAAGGGGTATACGTATATAAGCGCGCCGAAAATCCCCCCGATGGCCCCTCCCAGCTCGCATTTCTGGGCCTGATTGTCGCTCGTTTGCCACCCCCCCTTCCTCAATCCGCTAGACTGTCAGGCTTCGCTTAGAACGTCAGGTGCTGAGGAGAGTTTGAACAGGCGTTTGAACAGGGGTGTTCGTGTGTTCTCTCCTGTCATCACAATGTGCATACACCCGTTTCTCTCTCTCACCTTGCGTTTTTGCCCTTTGCTGTAGGCACAATGTAAACACCACCGGCCCCCAGTAAATCCGCGCAGGCACGCGCAGGCACGCACAGGCACGCGCAGGCACACGTCCAGGCGCGCGCGAGGCCCACCAAAAAAAAGTTCACTTTGTTTCCCGTTGGTTTTTAGAGGGTTACAGAGAATCGGCAAAGAAACATGCAAAAAGTTCTTTTCATTCGTTCCGATTCAGTCATCGTTTGCGCCGTCATGAAAAAAACAAACGACTTGCCCAACACAATCTACAACGCAATCATTATTCTGGCCCTCTCAGCGGCTGTTGTGCTCTTTTGCGTTGCCGTGCTTAACTCTTAAACACACACACAAAGAAAAATGAAGTTAAAAAACATTGCATCAAACATGACCGAAATTGCACTACCAGACGGAACGCTTGTTCTTGTTAGTTATGAAACACCGGTTGCGGCCCGCGTGTTCGCTTTGGCAGCTGAAAATGACGGGGTAGCCCTTGCGCGGACCAGCAAGAAATGGAGCGCCACAACAACGCGACACATAAACAAGTGGCTTCGCGCTAACTTCTCTGAAGAAGCGCCAAAAAGGGCTCGGGAGATGCCGCAAGAATTCTTTGACAGCCTGCTTTCCGTTGCCTAAACACCAAACACACACAAAAGAACAATGATCCTACTCAATTACAAACAGCAGGAGAACCAGCCCGCTTGGTTCAATCAAAACGGCGACCATTATTACCATTCCGTCACGAGCGGATCGTCCCCGTGGAATGAATGGTATGAATTCAAGAGCGAGGCAGACGCGCTTAAATTTGCGCTGACCTTTGAAAGCCAGAGCGTGCTCGATTATTTCTCCCGCGTCTCTGTGGACGGAGCGGAGAGGTGGTATAGACACGATCGCCCCGACGGCAGCAACGTGGGCTGCCTTCCCATTGCCGCGTATGAAAACCGCCCCGCATCGTTTGCGGAGCTTGCGCAAGCAGAATCGCGCTTCTAAGCCCACCCAACCACACACACACAAAGAACAATGAACACCACTACACCATTCCGCCTGTGCCGCGACCAGATCACATATAAGGGGGTTATCTACTTTGCGACACATCGCCAAGCCTCCGAAATATGCAAAAGCCTAGTTGGCACTAATTGTCAGTTTTTTGGGCAACCAATTAAAGCAGCGCCAAGGGTTGTGCGGTTTGCTCGGGGCTATGCCGTGCAGTACTGCAAAAGCGGCTCTTACTATCCAGAGGAAGCTCCACAGGATTAGAGACTCCCGCCCTGCTCTCCCTCTGGCTCAATCCGGGGGAGGGCAGAGGGGAGCCGCTAAACACACCACAAGCGGACACAAAGAGAACACACACAAAGAACAATGAACACCAAAAAACAACTGAACGTGGGAGCCAACCGCGGGAACAAGAGAGTATGGGTGGAAGCGGGACCGCTAGAGGCCCACGGATGGACAACCGGAACTCGTTACAGCTTCACGATCACGCCGACTGGTGCGCGGCTCGACAAGGACCCAACAGGGAAGCGCGGGGTGGCAGGCGGGCCGGGGAGGCCCATCATTGACCTGTGCAATAAAAAGGTGGCCGAGTGGACACAAGGCGCAGATCGTGTTTCGCTTGAGTTTTCGGATTCGGCCATTCTCATTGCCCCGCGCTTCCCCGTTTTCTAAACACCAAACACACCAACCAAACAAAGAACAAATGAAACTGACGACAGAACAAGCAATCGATTTTGAAGCGCAAGCTCTAGCGGACGCGCTTTGCTCCGGGTGCCTAGAGCTAAATGATG
>MDTA01009977.1_pt1 | contig 17217 bp, 11 predicted proteins | sample 811151 | NCBI WGS metagenome assembly MDTA01 (sample SAMN05326648, study PRJNA326480) | marine metagenome | isolation source: seawater | place: Indian Ocean: South | collected 2010
CGGCCCTCTTCCCATTACTGTCACATGCTATGACCGCCACATTCTCCGCATCATCATGTGGCACTGGGACCGTGAGTAAGCTGATATCAACGCCCGCGTCAATTCTTTCTAGCTCTGAGAAAATTTTCAGCCTTGCTGTGCCCTCCCATTCTAATCTTCTTGCAGTCTCAGCATTACTGATTAGATTGCAACCCCACTTCTTAGACGCCCTCAACGCCGACTTGGAGTGGTCAGAGTGGTGATGTGTTACTAAGATAGTATCAATGTCTTTTGGATTAACGTCCAACTTTTGCAATTTAGACTCAGTTTTCTTCAGGGAAAAGCCACAATCAATCAAAACATTGGACTCCGGAGTTGAGAGTAAGACAGAGTTGCCTCTGCTTCCACTTCCCAGATGCGTTATCTCCATACTCACGGATATCGGGGGCATGCGGGAGCCGACGACCTTTGAACAAATCCTATGATCATATTTTTTGAAGCCAATTTTTGGACATTTTCGCTTTTTCCATACACACTTCATTTGAATACATGTCCGAACGACGCTCCATCACCATCATAAGTCAGTCGAGGACGTTGATGGTCACTTAGCTGGGGGCATTCCATGAGGAGAAAGCAGACTGCCGCATTCATAGTGCTACTTTTACTTAGTAGCTTGGCCTTCGTCTCTCAAACTAGACCTCAATCTCCCGTTGATTCGACAAACCCCACAGATGCAGGCGGGGGCGCTCCTCCTGCAACAGATGTCGATGAGGACAGAATACCAGATCAGTACGAGTCAATATATGGCGAGAATGTCATTTTCGAGGACCCATTTGGGAATTTTGAGGTTTTAGGATTAGATATGAATAATGGCACTGACAACATGTCAGATCACGACAGGGATGGTGCCGTTGCACTCCTTGAATATTGCTGGCCGTACACCCTAGATAAGTGCTTCACAGATAGGCTTTCTTTGACTGGCAAGCCACCAGAATTGACCCAGTCTGGAAATAGGGAGTATCTCGATCCAACTAAGGCTGATACAGATGGGGATGGACTTCCTGATGGCTATGAAATCCACATGTGTACTGAGGGTGGACTTGGATACCTGAACGCGACAAACGCTTGGACTTGTCTTTGGTTCGATCCGCTGGATCCCTCTGATAGAGTAGAGGATATCGATAGATGTGATGATTTCAGCTTTGGTTGTGGTGATGGATTTGATGTTAATAGAGATGGAGATATCGATATCACAGAAAGATATTCAAACGCAGAAGAATACTCATTTGGAATACCAGACTATTGGATAACCGAGAGAGACGGACTATGGTGCTCGGGAACGATACAGGGTTTGAGCGAACTATCTTGCCAGGATATCTTTGAAAGGCCAACCGGGGATAGCGGGTGGCTTGGTACCGATCCAACTAGATCAGATTCTGACTACTACTCTTGGTCAGATCTGCTGGCGTCTGGATTGATTGTTCCGGGGGACGGTATTCCCGACGGTTGGGAGGCGCACTATGGTCTCGATCCTAGAAATGCCAGTGACGCAATCGCCGATTCTGACAACGACGGCTGGGATATGGATAGAGATGGTTTCGTCATACCAGACACATCTACTGCAACCTCTGCTTGGGGAGAGGCGTTTAGCAACTATGAGGAATATATGGTGCATTTTGACGATGGATCTTGGGTAAAGCCAGGCGTAAGAGGAACAGCGAGTACCAGTCATGGCGGACCTGTGCTTTTCTTTGACCAATCCACAAATACCCCCTTAGTTGATGGTGCAGTTCATTCCATGTTGAAGGACGCAGATCAAGAGAGGATATTGGTCGGATCGAAATACGGTATTACCGCTTTGGACCCTTTCGGGGACGTTTCTTCGACTCATGAACTGAGGGCCGGATTGGAGATGACCTCGATGATTAGGTGGTCTTCTTCTGAAACCTCAGACTTCATGATAATTGGAACAAATCAAGGTGTTCATTGTATTTCAATGGAAAACGGATTACCAATAATGTCATCTGTTTCTGAGTCCAAAATTGGTAGAGTTATCAATATGCTAGAGCTGAACACAGGGGGAGACAATCTGGATTTGCTTATCTTCGGGGAAAATAAGGCATGGACACTCAGTTTCTCAGATCAAGGGATAAACGGAGATTGTTGGAGTGGTGGCCAATCCATCGCAATAAGCTCCCTAGCCCCCAATACGGAGCTAACCGAAATCCTATCGGATGCCGAAGTTTCAGTCAATGATGCGATACAAGTTCCGATGACAGGCAGAGGGCCATTGGTTCTGCTGGCAACTGACTCTGGTCTCATAGCTTGGAACACAACTGATGGCATTACTTCTGCAGGAAGTCCATGGTGGGTCTTTGATATCGAAGACGCCGAAACATTCGTTAGGATGGCAGATCTTCTCAATGAATCAAAATCCGCAGTCGTTAACGTGCTTGAACCAGCTGGGCCACTTCTTCAAGATGGTAGTTTGGAAGAGATAACTGGGGTTTGGATGGGTACAGCAGGCGGACTGCATCTAATCGACCTCTCATTATTCATTCAAATGCCACGGTCGTCAATTATCAATGACAGGATGTTCAATTCGGAGCGATGGTCAGAAGGAGCCAATGACATTCATTCTATACTGGCAATAGATGGAATGGTAGTTCTTGGGTCTAGAGATGGGACTTGGTGCCTAGAGGGAGGCCACACAGGCGTGCTTGGCCCATACTCAAATCAGACTCGTATGCCAGGATTGGTTACCAACCTTGTTTCCATGGAAGAAGGAGAGGAAAATTGGATCTTCGCTGGAGCTTCTCCGGGTAGATTCATGAATATAATGCCGATAGACCCAATGTCCAAAGATTCAGATTTCGACGGTATGCCTGATGGATGGGAGTTCTCACACGGACTGGACCCCACCGATCCATTCGATAGGTATAGGGACGCAGATGCAGACGGCGTCAGCTTCCCACTCATTGATGGGACCATCTTTATCAGAGACTGGAGCAACTTAGAAGAATACAGGTATGTCAACTCATCAGAATTTGGAATGAATGGAACAGACCCCAGAAATATCGATTCTGATGGAGACGGATTGACTGATGGGGAGGAATATTGGGGGTGGTTCATGGACTCCACTTCATTCGAATGTCACTATCTGAATGAGAATTATGTCTGTGACGGATCTTCTTCCCAAACAGAAACAGTTCATCTCGAGGGATGGCTGGGATCCGGGGCAGGGGGCGGTACTGATGGACCAACAGACCCCAGTAACCCAGACACTGATGGGGATGGCATGCCAGATGGATGGGAAATCGAGAATAGGAGATGGGTAGGGGACATTTACACCGGAGGAAACCTGTGGACACTAGATCCACGAAATCCCAACGATGCAGACGAGGATGCCGATGGTGATGGCCTTTCCAACTTGTGCGAGTATCAGTGGGGGCGAATTATTGATGATGTAATCAGAGATGGGCTCCCATCTCACGGCGAGTCTAATGAGTCAGCTTTGTCCTGGATTCCTACTGATCCAAATAACAGAGATTCGGACGGGGACTCACTTCCCGATGGATGGGAGGCAAGATATGCCTGTTCTTGGAACAAAGCGAATAAGGGAATTAACCCACTAAATGGCTCCGATTCATTGAATAATCCAGATGGGGATGGGTATGACGTCAATATGGACGGCTCGTTGTCTTTAGATGAACAACTAGTTAACTGGCTCGAATACCATTTGAAAGATCAAATCATTTTCAATGACGAAACGGAATCTGGGCTGCCATTCCCAGAAAACTTCACTACGAACTTATCCCATACATCATGGCTTGGATTGGCCCCTGGATCCTTTGGAGAATTTACAAGTACCGCTTATCTAAGTCTGATTAATGGTACAACAACTAATGATGTTGGTTCTGGGAACCCCCTTTCCTCAGATTCTGATAGAGACGGAATGCCTGATGGATGGGAATTTTACCATGCCAGATGGAGCCTCTTCGAAGAGCATTGGACTCTAAATCCCGTGGATGAAAGAGATCAAGATGGAGACCCAGACGGCGATGGGATGAACAATTGGGAGGAGTATAATTCAATTGATGGAAACCTGAGTGAAACCGATCCACTAGTCACTTCTCCTCAATTTTACCTACTTAGCGTAGGTGGAGAACTACTACCCACCCCCTGGCTTTCCGCTGAGTCAACGTTATCCTTCGGGCATTTTATGTCAGATGATCAGAGAAACTCTTCGGGATTGACTGCAGACCCCAATGATCCTGATACCGATGGAGATGGCCTATTGGATGGAATCGAACTGATATTTACCAGATGGAACTCAACAGATTCTGTCTGGACCCTTAATCCCTTAGTCGCCGGTGATGGATATTACGACTCGGATTTGGATGGGATAACTGACCAGGTGGAGCTCAATCTAACCAATAATAACCCCGCAAACGGTGCACTCTCCCCTCCAGACGCCCCTAGGATGTGGGAAGAAGCAGACTCGATTGATCCAACCGAGGCTAATAATAGAGTATTTAGGATATTATTTGGAAAGGAAGGAAAGGCCAAGATTGCCATGGAGCAGTATCAAGATTGGCTATCAGGAATGCCAGCTAAGCCGCTACTTTCCTCTCTGTTAGGAATCTCGGATCCAAATGACGTCGACACGGATAGGGATGGAATGAGTGATGGCTACGAATACTGGTTTACTCAGTGGAATCTCGAAGAAAATATCTGGGAGATGAATCCACTTACCGGATCAGATGTATACAGAGACTCTGACGGAGACTCCTATGACTGCGACGGAGACGGTCAAATTTCTGACTCCGAGTCGTTTGACAATCTTGCAGAATATGAATCGAGAATATATGGTAAGAAAATAGCCGTGGGGACAATCCCTAATGAGACTGGCTTGGTTTCATATGGTGCGGATGCCATCAATGCATTCATGGATGAGGAAGGAATGAATTACGTTGCAGCATTTGGCCAACTGTATGATATTTTCAAGAGCAAGAGCATAGAATCTTCAGACAGAATAGGGCTGATAAATGCCGTTAATTCAGATAACTTCAATTTTAGTCTGGCGGGCATTAGTGACCCCACAGATGAAGACTCTGATTCAGACAATATGCCAGATGGCTGGGAGTTCTGTTACTCGATATATGGGGAATTCCTTCCAGTGAATAACTATCGCTGGTCTCTAAATCCAGTAAATCCATTGGACATTAATTATGACCCAGATTCAGACGGTTGGTTTGATAGACAAATCTCAGATGTTCCAGCATCACAAGGTCTTTGGGAGGGCAGACAATTCACAGAATATTCTCAGGAGTGGCAGTTAGGTCAAGGCACACAACCACTACTTTTCTCAAATTGGATGGAGTACGAGAATGGGACACACCCATTGGATGAAGATTCAGATGACGACTCAATTGTAATGAGGCCAGTTTTTGTTGATGGACTAGTAGACTCCTATTTACGTGACGGTAATCTATCAGACGGCAGGGAGATTTTCAAATATGGAACTAACCCATTGGATAACGATACTGACGGAGATATGATGCCAGATTTCTATGAGTATTATCGTGGCTGGAATGAGACAAATGATAATTGGACGTCCCTAATGCATATTTCTGTGATCTGGCATCAAGTTACCTCCGTAGTTTGGAAGCCTGTTCAAGTTTCAAATGGCGTTATCTCAAGACCGGCCCTAGATTGGGCTTGGTTCACTCATGATCCAACGGATCCTACAGATGCAGGGCAAGATGCCGATAATGATGGGTCCTGGGATTGTTCAGGGGGAAGCTGTGTTTACCAGCCATTCAATAATTTCCAAGAATACTATGGCGTGGTGAATGCCTCCATGTCATCCCCCTCACTAATCCGGGAATCTAGTCTTCTAGATTGCTCTGGAAACCAAGTTTCAGAATGGTGGCAACTAAGAGAGAGCCTTCTGGGTACTTGCTCAGGGAGCTCAGCAATATCCACTAATTATTTCAGAATGAATAAAATAAATGATAATGATATGCTGTATGCGTTGGTCATTCAGGATAATGACTTGGATTATGAGAATGTGGATAACAGTAATGACATTACCCTGCTGAATGGAGAATGGGCGGATTCATTCAACAGGATTGCGGGCGATCAGTATCATTTGCCTAATACCTTCCTGGGCGAATACGTCTATGGCTGGTGGGTATTAGATATAGACGGAGATCAGATTGCCGATGGCACTGATCCCACCAATTGGGATACTGACGGAGACTGGCTGAACGACCAGTTCGAGATTGAAGATGACTTGCTAGATGGCCTAAGGGGGAATAGCGGGTCTCCAATAAGATATGATGATAGATCAACCTAGTACTCATGAATGACCTCCTCTTGGACCAGACATGGATGATCATGGCGGCCAAATCCCCAGCCCCTCATCTTCGGTTGAGGAGAAGCAACTATTCCTACATGAGAATATGGTTAATTTCGTCAATCAGTACAGTCAACCGATCATCGAGGTATCTTTGGTGGTATCCAAATACATTCGAATAATCCTAGAAAATTTACAGGAAACAGCTTCATTAAGTGACGAGACTCTTCCGATTGAGATATTTTCCCCTCGCGAATTACATTCGATTAATGAGTCCCCCATTCTAGACTCATTCCCTCTTGAGAGGGTACTGGAATCAGTTGACCAAGATAGGATGGACATACTAGACACGATAATTAGAACTGTTCTAAATGAGACAGAATTACCATTTTTATCCGCTCTTGCAGTCCTCAGGGACTGGGAATACGTAACAAGGTCGCAATTATCGAAATCAACCAGCCCAGGCCATCTCTTTAGCCCGATTCAACTCCCAGAAGATTTCTGAACTATCTGGACCTAGCCACGATTCCGCTAGAGACCCACCATGCATCAATAATCGACCATAGGAATAATACCGGCCAGAGGAAGATTGACAATAGTAGTGGGAATTGAATTACAAACCATCCGACAGATTTCCTATGTTGCCGATTGAAGTGCTGGCCCAGAAAAAGGAACGGAACTAGCGAAAGAATCACCGCAACAATTGGCCTCAATGCACCCCATGGGCCAACGCCTCCGCTTAACTCTCTCCAGATCACTGAGATTACTCCTGCAGTAGTCACCTCATCCTCATGGCCTTCGGTCGGAAGGATGACGACATAATCGTGCTCCATATCTATCTGGAGGTTGCCAATATGGATGAATGTGACTGATAAATGATGCGAAAAAAACTATTCTTACCATCTGTTAGCAAAAGCCGTGAGTGACCGGAAAGTTCTCTTGACTGGCTTTGAGCCATTCCACGATCAGCAAGTAAATGAGTCATCTCAGGTGGTAAAAGAAATCCTCAAATCAGGTATAGAAGGCGTGCAAATATCCCATAGAATTCTGACAGTGGATTTGGCGGGCTCAACCGTCCCTTCGAAGATTTTAGGCTTTGAGAAATTTGATGCTGTAGTCCTTCTCGGACTTTCCAGAAAATCGAACATTATTCAATTGGAAAGATATGCCAGAAATAAAATCTCAATGAAATTCCCCGATAACTCTGGCAGGAAATTAGATAATGAAATTATTCAACATAATTCTCCAAATACGATTGAGACAACGGTAAGTATACACACTTTCGATGAAGAGTTTGATTCAGATGATGACGTTGAGTGGAGCATCGAAGCCGGGAGCTTTGTTTGTAATGAAACATATTTCAGAACTCTGGCATCCAATTCCGGAACTCCAATACTCTTCATACATCTACCCAAAGCAGATAGAGTGAATTTAGAAAGGCAGATCGAGGTAGTTTCAACAGCAATCCGACTGATGATAAATAGGCCAAAATTGAAGGTAGTCGGTGCATTGTTGAGAGATAAGGAAAATAGGATTTTTTCATGCATGAGGCCGGATGGAGATGCCTGGGCAGGATGGTGGGAGTTTCCCGGGGGGAAGGTGGACCCGGGTGAATCAATGCAGGAGGCTCTCTCTAGAGAGATTAAGGAAGAGCTAGGGATTTTAGTCAGTCCTAAATCGAAAATTTGCGAAATAGACCATTCGTACGAGGACAGGGATGTGAATCTACATATTTTTGATTGTGGATTGGTCGATCCCCAAGAAATAACTCTCATGGAGCACGGAGACTCTCGATGGCTGGCCAGGGAAGATTTATTGGAAGTAAATTGGCTACCAGCGGACTTGCCAACTATACAAGATTGGCGTCTAAATGGTATTCCACAGTCTAATCCGGACCCCTGATTGAGTTTCCACTCTTGTCGAACCACTCCGTGTATCTGCCATCTCTCTGCATCGAAATATCATCTCCGACGTATCTTGGAACTCCTCTCCTTCCCTCGTGCCATGTCGCAGATTCCAGCCACAGCAATAACTTAGTGCCAGTGATACAAACGTCTATACTTCCTCCAAATACCCTTTCACCAAGAGTAAAAGAAACTTTGCCAGCCATAGACGCAAGTCTAGATATCGAGAACTCGCAGATACTGTTATCCCCATCCATTGTCATCGCATCCAATGCAGTATCAAGTATTGACTGCCTTCTAATTGCATCCAAGAACAAGTCCAATGAAGAAGAGAAACCATGAATTATTTCATGAGAATTGTTCGAGGGAAAGCCATCATCTCTTGAAGGCAAATCGGGATCCCAATCTGGAAAAAATGACCTTACTGAATCCACAACTAAATTCAGATCTTCGTAAGGCTGTATTGTGGTAGAGACCTCAATCTCCCTTATCATGCCCACTCGACATGGCATAGGCTGAAAGTTATGTTGCCTGAATCTTCAACACGAATGGTTCAAATGGTAAATTTCTGAGCAATGACCATGACCAATCGTTCTCCAGCAGTATCATTAGCATTATTGATAGTGCCAACGATGTGTATTGTTGCTTTAAGATTTGGAATTCCAGCCCTAGATGAAGTCATCTCAAACGATTTCACTCTAGAAGCAACATTGCATGTCATTGCTATCCTTGTTGGATTGTTTATGGTTACCAGATATTCCAGAATAGAGGATCATGAGTATCACAGATCTAAAGCAATAGGGAGATTGTCCAAGACTTACAAGAGTGAGGATAGGGGACTTTGGGACGAGAGGTCAGATAAGGCCCTACAGAAACTCGAGGCCAAAGCAAACTCCCCTAGCACAAGGGCAAGCAAAAAACTCACCAAAAGGATGTCAGGTAGTGTTGGCAGTCTGAATACTGAGATGAGTGAGACCGAGGTTGAAGATGGGTATGAGGCCGAGGTTCGTGTTTCAGGAATGCAGACTATCGTTGACGAGGAAGCAATTGAAGAGACAAAGCAAAAACAAAGTAAAACTTCGTTTTCAAGTCTACTCAGCTCATCATTGGACAGGTCTGCTGAGAGGAGACTCCAGAAAATGAAAAACAAACAAGAAAAAGCGAAAATAAAGACTCAGAAGAAATTAGCGAAAAAGGAGTCCAAGTCAAAAGCAGGAAACAGTCCATGGGATGGTCCAGCCACAACATCCACCGTCAAGACTGTAGTATCATGCGGCCAGTGTGGAGTGATCAATAACAGCGGGTCTCAGTACTGCTCATCATGCGGAAATTTATTGATTCAATAGGGAACGATTCAAATCACCCCTTACACAGCATGTAACAAGATGACGGAGAAGAGGGACTACTACGAGGTTCTCGGCCTTAGCAGGAATGCCTCTGACGGAGACATCATGAAGGCCTTTCGGTCATTGGCTAGAAAGTTTCATCCTGACAAGAATCCTGATGATTCTGGTGCAGAGAAAAAATTCAAAGAAGTACAGGAGGCTTATGCCATTCTTTCAAATCCAGAGGAGAGAAGAAAGTACGATATGTTCGGCCATAATGGACCAGGGGGATCTCCCTTCGGGCCCGGAGGATTCCAAGGGGTGAATATATCTCTGGACGATTTATTCGGTGGAGGCTTCGATGGCATCTTCAACCAATTCTTCGGATCATCAAGGAGGAGGTCAACAAAAGGAGACGATCTTATCTATCGTCACAAGGTCGCCTTCCAAGTAGCAATGGACGGTTCTGAAGAAGAGATAGAGATAGAGGCGTTAAGAAATTGCATAGACTGTGATGGTTCTGGCTCCAAGGATCCAAACAATGTCAAATCCTGTCCGGCATGTGATGGAAGAGGAAGAGTTGAGAGGCTTGAGAGACTTGGGCCATTCACCCAAAGATCTGTCTCAGAATGCCCATCATGTGGAGGAATTGGAAAGATAATTACGGACCCTTGCGAATCATGCCGCGGACAAGGAAGGTCTCAACAGAGTAAGAGGGTTAAGTTCACAATCCCACCCGGGATTACATCAGGAGTCAGGCTAAGAATGAGGGGATATGGAGGTGCCTCAAGATCAGAAAAAGGGCCTCCAGGGGATCTATACATCGAGATAGAGGTGCAGAGGCATCCTTGGTTTGAAAGGGACTCTTCCGATTTACTAATGGGCCTCCCTGTGGGATTCTCAGACCTCGTTTTAGGATCAAAAATTGAGCTACCACATATTGATGGTAAGAGCCTGACTGTAAAAATAGATCCAGGATCGCAACCCGGCGATACTATCCAGATAAAAGGAAGGGGCCTACCTATTCAGGGGAGCTCAAGGAGGGGTTCGGTAATGGTAGTCTTAAAATTGGATATGCCAAAAAAACTAACCAGAGAACAGAAGAAAAAAATCTCATCGATGGCGGATTTACTCGGCTCAGATAAAGAGGGAATCGAGGACAGGATTAGGCGAGAGGCTTCTAGGAGGAGGGGGTAATTACTCCTATTCCTCCCACGATAATGCCTCTCTGGGAACTGCAGCTAATGGTTCACCACTAACCAAACCAGATATCTCCAGCTCTATACTTGAAGGATTTCCCCCTATTGAAATCCTCAAGAATTTCTTACTGTGAGGCTCTAATGAATCGAGGAAAATATCCCGGCCTTCATAAACATATGATGGATTTATGCCATTAATTTCGACATTTGAACCCTCAGGAGAATTCAGATTTAATGCAGCCAGGGTCCACTTCTTTTCGAATGTCCTAATGCCAATGATTAGGAAACTACCATCCATGGGGCGCCAAGCACAAATCTCAATTTGGTCGGTCATATGCCTTAGGCCCGGGCTTCCCCACTCCTCTAGTACACCCTCCCATGGAGTTTCTCCCAATTTCCCAAGTGCATTCTCAATCTCTCTTGGATCAACTATATCTTCAATCATTGATTTTGTTAGTTTTTCTCTGAGCCTAATTAATCTCTCAATCTCATGTTTTTGGTTAACTTTCATAGCCCCGTCTCTTTGGGTGATTGCAGATCGATTCCACCACAGGACCACAAGTAAAGGGAGAATCATTAGAAATCCAATTAGAACGTAGAAGTTGGTAAAAAGATGGGACATGTCTCTGAACTCCCCCTCATCGGGAATGTTTTCGCCCAAGTAAAGTATTGTGAACTCATAATTAACATCCCCAATAATCGGAGACAGCCCCTCCACCCTAATCGCATGATTGCCCTTAGGCAAACTAATCATTGCCCCATTAGTATAATTCAAAATCTGCCATCCATCTTGCTTCAATTCCTGTATCTGATATGTGACAGGTGAATCAATTTCCGATCTAATCATTATTAGGGAACCGTTTTCATCATTGATTTCCAGTGGGTGAATGTCTACTGAATCCCCTAATCCAAGACTCCCTGATACGGAACCAGGACCAGGCCTTAGATTCGTCCAAAATTCAGAAGGACCCGTTTCGGTCCAAAGAAAGTCAGGAGCATCACCGTTCAGACTTCCATCACCGTTGGTGTGAGAATTAATTTCAATGCGCCATTCAGAAAGAACCTCAGATCTCATAGTAAATTCCACACCAATTGTGGATTCTGGGGTTTGCAAATCTTCAGGACAGCCATCTAAATTTTCTAGAATCTTTCTGGTCATATTCCCTATTTCGTGAATTACTATGTCGAGTGAAACCCCTCCAGTAAATTCACACTCTAACCGTATCAAAATCTTAGATCCCGAAGATACCAAGATTGAGTCACCCTCGACATCGCCAGTCGATATATGTCCTCGAAAGACATTGTCATTTGTGGAATTCGCATGCAATTGGTAGCCGTAAATCCATGGATTAGGCAACTCATGTCCATCAGGTCCTTCCCTGTCTCCGTCAAAACGGACTATATCGAACTGATATGGGGAGAGCTCTCCCAAACTGGAATGTACTATACGAATCCAAAGTTGAGAATCCTGAGGGTAATCTAACAGTAACCCTTCGAAGTTGGAAGATGAAATACTCCTAACGAGAGTCTTTTCCTCTCCTCTGTACCAGACTTCTAAATCCACTAAATTTCTACTGTTGATTTTGGAAATCTCAACGACATCTCCAAAATCTCCCAACACCAATATTGCATCTTCATCAGAAGAGTTTTGCAAGGAACCAGTAAAAGTTAACCTATCTCCCTCCCAATTAGTTTCATCACATCTATTTAGTTGGCAATTAGAGGAATAATCAATAAATGGCCAGTCAGAATTCTGCCCGGGAGAAGGGATAATATCAGGAAGATCTTCCTCCTCAATTACTCCCTCATTATCGTTAGATATTGAACTGATGATGAAATCCTCGGGCCCCAGTGAATTACTTCCCATTAACTCCCATTCGACGGAATTTTTTACAATACCACTCCATTCTACGTGATGAGTATCTGAATAATAGAAGCTCTCGCCATCCGAAATGATTGATAGCTCCATTCCTGGACATGACTCTAGCTTACATGTAAACAGGATCCAAAAAGGCCCTGACTCTTCGCTTTCCCCCTGTAAAATCAACTCTGCCTCATTACCTTCGGAGGAAACAGTCTGAGGAATCAATGACAGTAGTAAAATTACAACAATTGCACCAGCCTGTGCTGTTCTCATGGCTCCCGGAGACAGTCATGCCTTAGAATCCTTCAAGCGAAAAGTTCACTTCGACAATGTATGAATGGAAGGGCGCTCTCCAGAGAAGTAGTCGCAAGGAACCGATTTTCAAGACTTTTCTCGTTGGGAGACAGGAATAAACCCTTATCATGGGCTCCAGGATTAATACTGTCTGATTTGGACCAAAACCTTCCTTTGGAAATAGCTCCGTTCAGTTTCAATAGAGACTCATCTCAACCTCCATCCAAACTGACCCTTTCTACTAGGGGGAATCTATGCTATCCATTCGATGGACATGATGTTTGGCAATCTTCAGAAGGACTTGTGCTTCCGCCCAGTCTCTCCTCCTCAGATTCCGGAGAGTTCGGCCATGGGACTGAATTTTTACCCATTTCCTGGCAATCTTTACACCACGATATTTCGCTGGTAAATTCAGAAAAACAACCCTCTGTTATTGCAATCACTGATGCCCCACAGCTTTCTAATGCTGCAGGAAAGCTTTCACAAGCCATTGATATTGTCAGGAGGACATTCCCCGCTTCTCTAATCTGGGCTCCAGGGATATCTGGCCCTGACAACTGCCCACTCCTTTCTTGGATGGGGATAGATCTTTTTGATCTAAATAGGTCAAGAATGGCATCTGCCAACGGGATTCTCCTTACTTCGGATGGCCCAAGGTACCCGGATCCCTCCTTATCCGAGGACTCTAGCATGGATTCACAAATTGCTCATTGGACGCAAGCGATTGCCTCCTTGAGATCGGCAATTAGATCTGGTACAGTTAGAGAACAAGCGGAGAGGGCTAGCCTTTCTAGTCCAAGGTCGGTGGAGAGACTCAGGAGGCATGACAAATTGTTTCTTCAGAACATTGATGGATCTATACTTACCAGTGTGGATAATTCAGGAAGGAGATTACGGTATAACTCTCCTGCAAGCAGACAAGATAAACTGATACATGATTGGAAGGAAAGAATATCCAATCTACATACTCCCCCCTCACATCAGTCTGATGTACTTGTGTTGTTACCTTGCTCTGCTACCAAGCCATACCGACTTTCCCAAAGCCATCACAGATTCCTGAAAAATATTCCCTCAAATAGGATGCACCAAGTGATGGTGACATCTCCTTTGGGTCTGGTCCCTAGGGAGCTTGAGGACATCTGGCCTGCAGCACACTACGATATTCCTGTAACGGGCGACTGGGATGCAGATGAGCTGGGCATTATCAATTCAATGATAATAGATATCTGCAAAAGGTCCAACTACTCGTACGTAATAAACCACTCAGGAATTGATCTAGAACTTGATATGGTGGTAGTCAAGGGTACCAGAAGAGGTACAGCAGGGTCCAAGGAATCTCTCTCAGAACTCAATAACTCAGTTATCGAATCAGTAGAAATGTATGGACTTGATGACGTCCCGGAAGAGCTTAATCGAATTGAATTGATGAAATCACGATCGAGATTCATTCATGGCACCGATGATTGGCTTGAGGGGGCAATCGTATCAGGTCGTCCTCCAATTTTTAGTATCTTAAAGAACGACGAACAGTTAGCTAAATGGAATCCCCGTGATGGAAGATTCGCCTTTTCCAAGAAATCATTACCCCTGTTATTTGAGAGTGGAAAATTTCCCACTTTAGGCATTTGTGAAGGGCATAAATGGAAAGGAGACATTTTCCCCACCAACATTGAATCCATTGCAGGAGAAATCAGGATGGGTGATGAAATTCTGGTAACCCAGAATGACGAGTTAATAGGAAGTGCTAGGGCAGTGGCACCTGGTTGGGAATGGCCGTTTGGACCGGGAAGACTAGCAAAGGCTCGTCACAGACTCTGAGTGATTTAGAAATAGGTCTGCGTAGTGGTTAAAGAGGAAGAGCAGGTCGCCCGGGCCGGAGATTGCTAGATGTCACGCATGCATTCAGGTGGAAAAGGGTCGAGTGGCTCATCCAAGCCATACTCAACAGAGCCTCCGATATGGTCCGAAAAGGACAAGAAGTCCATTGAGTCAAACATCTTGGAATTGAACAAGGAAGGCCACTCAAATGCTATGATAGGCACTATTCTCAGAGACAGATTTGCAGTCCCCGATGTACGATTAGCCATGGGCGAAAGAATTTCTCAAATCCTCCACAGAAATGGAGTCTCTCCGAATTACCCTGAAGATATGATGAATCTTATGAGGAGGGCCCAGGGACTAATAGACCATCTCAACAACAACCCCAAGGACAAGCACAATAGGAGGCAACTAGAACTCTGCGAGTCGAAAATCCGCCGACTTGCGAGATACTACAAGAGCACGGCCAAGCTAGATGGTGACTGGCAATACAAGAGGGATCAACTCCGCCTAATGGTCGAATAGCGACAGTAGAGATTTGTACCCCCCTCTGCTCAGATGAGTTGTGCGGGACCTAATTTCGGCAGAACTATTCTCTCCTGTTGAACACTCAACAAGGACTGCTGTCTCCGAATTGATGGACAGAAACCTTCCAATCACAATAATTTCCGAGGCCAACCTTCAGGGCTCACTCTCTGTAGCACCCATTGAAGCGGCATTGTTGGAATCAAATATCCAATACAGGAGGAGGTTGGGAAGTCATATCTCAGATGGAATGGAAAACTGCATAATTATTGAAACATCAAGAGAGGGAAAAGGGGTCGAATGGAATGCAGAAAGAAACATACTAACGGTCACAGAAACAATGTCTATTGCATTATCCGGCCACCAAGGAGACTCCAAAGTTGGCCCATTAACAACCGTCTCTATCTGCCACTGCATTGCTCAACTAATCTCCCCTTCAGGACCACGAGTTAGAAGAATGAGGCCATGGGCTATTTCCGGAAACTGGATACATAATTGTATGGACATGACCTATGATCCAGTATATGCTTCGCTCAAAGACACTCTGAAATCTGAGGGAAGTATCAGAGTGGTCCCCATCACAGAAGTGCCGATGCCGAATGTTGAAAACTTGGATTTTATCGACTCAGAAAAACTCAGAGAAATCTCTTCTCGGTGGGATTCAATGGGCAATGAGGGGAGGGCCAGATCAATCTCTCATTTGTGCAGGGAAGTCCTTCAATCAACAAACCCCTCAACCTCTAGGCTAGAAGAAATTGTATGGAGTTGCATCATGGCTCCGGGTTGGGAGTCGGACTTAGCGAGCCAGATAAGACTCTCTTCATCAATATGGAAACATAACGATAAGGGAATCGCGGCATCAAAAATAATCGACTCTCTAATTAGAAGTGGGAATTTATGACTAATCTTCTATTCTAATTACACTGTCACACCCTTGGCAAGTGATTCTTAACGGCCTAACGTCAGACTCAACCACTACATTAGAGCCGCAGGAAGGGCATTTCACTCTCGGAGAGTTCGAGGTCCCTGTGCCTACTCCTATCTTAGGAGAGAGTAAAGAAATTGGAAAGACAAGTAAAACACTACTGGAAACGACCCCGAGTACCATCTGCATGGGCAAACCAAGGAAATATATGGAGAAAGATAGAATTCCGAGTGAAGCGACAGTAATCATGGTAGGGAACCTCGATCTCTTACGGGTCATAGTCATCCCCGTGCCTATTGAGAGACTCAAAATCAAGACCATCATACCAGAGCCGAGTAATACACTAAATAGGCCATTGCCAGAAGGCGTAAACTCTACCCTGAAAGTCTGCTCTGGATCTAGATCTGGCTCATACACGCTCAAAGTTTCGGAAACAATCCACCTTCTGTGCGAGTAATCGATTCCACTGGCTGTCACTATTCCGATATCTGTCAGCATTGATCCCTGAACCTTGATGTCAACAGAAACCCCCGTCCAAAATTCCTCATCTGACGGTCTTGAAAAGCTCTCTATGAGTAGTTGCCTTTCTCCTTCCATCAATGAATATGAAGTCGAAATTCTAATGGTTATGGTTTCTGAACTAAATCCGCTTGTCCCTCCCAAATCGACCGAGACTTGTGTCGGACCAAGTTCGAAAGGATCAATTCCAATTATCGATTCAGCCTCAATGAAAAGTCCGTTTGAAAGGAACGACTCTAAGTCAGAATTGGACCCAGTCAAATACCCCTCAAGTGCACTGATTTCTGAACTATCGACCATTTTGTTGTTGTAGTCAGAATCTGGAACAGAGCTCGAGTAGGAGTTCAGACTCCTCCACCAGCTACTAGAACCAAGACTTTGGTTTCCTATATTGTCCAGCCCCCACCTCATCCATTGAGACATGGCCCCATCGAACTCCAAAGAAACTTTCTTTGTGACTTCCTTGCCATCCCAATTTGCATCAACGCCGATGACTATGTCCGA
>MDTA01073009.1_pt1 | contig 17216 bp, 15 predicted proteins | sample 811151 | NCBI WGS metagenome assembly MDTA01 (sample SAMN05326648, study PRJNA326480) | marine metagenome | isolation source: seawater | place: Indian Ocean: South | collected 2010
ATCGAAATGGTCCTATATAAAGTAGATACTTGTTAAGTATAATGTCTTGCGAGGACACCTTTACATGTGCCAGTGAGATTCATATTTTATCCTATGAAATTGAAGGGGAAGGGTGGTTTGTAGTCATGCTGATCGTTGCTCTTCTTTTACAGGTAGCGGCAAACTATGTATGGATACAGAATTCGCAGATAACGAGAGAGCTTTTACAGATGGACATAGATAAGCGAGGGACATGGTACTCTGGTAAATTGGGTGGATCCATGTGGTGGACACTGATTTCTACATTGATATGGATAGCTAGAATTATATTGGTGATGGGTAGCAATCTCTATATATTTATTATAGTTTTAATTGGTAATTTGGTGGGTGTTTATTCGACCCAAATGAATCAAAAACCAGATCACCAGTACTTGGCAGACGATATACTTCTCATGTTAAAACGATTAGAATCAGACAAATGCGACGATTCTATAAAATGCAAGATAAAAAAAGCATTGAAAGGACTACGAAAAGTGATGGACGAAGACGATATGCCGGAGAGTAGTGGATCCCCGAGCACTGAACGGACAGAGCTGCTAACATTTTAAATTCGGGTTCCTCGATATCAATACATTTCATCGCCGGAAGACGCCAGAACATCAATTTGTCGGTGTATGTATGATGCGAAAGAGACGACCCCTGAGAATAGGTACTGGGATGAAACAGTCTCACCCCGTTAATGTACAACCTTTTTCCATCGAGCGGTTGAATATGACAACCATCGACCATTTTGTTACCATGTTGGTCTTCTATAAGTGTATCATAACGCGTAGGATAACAATTACCTTCAAAATTATAACCGACTCTCCAAACACCATTCTTTGTGATGGATGAACCAATTCCCAACCCGTGTAACATCTCGTGGCGTATCACTGTTCTCAAATCATACCTATACGATATATCATCACATTTATCTGAAATATGCCAACCATTTGGAGGCTCTGGATTTACCCCAATCATAAAATCATACCCCGAATACTCTAAGGTGGCGATGCTAGGTATCCATACCCCGTCAATCAAAAGCGCTGTATACGAAGCCCATGCCAGCGTCGTTGAGCCAATCAGGGTATAATCAAAGGCAGCATGTATTCGAGCACCGGGATCTAAATTTGAACAGTCATCATTGATCAGCTTCATCCATTCTTCGGTAATGATCCATTGAAGCTCGTCCGCTGTCACATTCTCGGCCTTCATAGGGTGTTTTTTGAGAGTTTCCATGTCCGATTGAATCATATCCACACGTGCCTTCACTTGTAATATAGCGGCAACGAGTATGACATAACGAAGCATTTATATATTATGGTTGTATATATATACTTGTTAAGCCTACATAATGATATGGTTTCTGTTACTGTTTCTTTTTTGGATTGAATCCTCGAGTCTAACCTATCACACAAACTGTACGAATATGACCAACATTACGGCAGAGGATTACTGTACAAATGTGACATGTACAGATACTCTTTGTAGTAATAATACATGCGTGTATGGTTATTACAACAATACACAAGACTGTGTGATATGCTCTACACTAAGAAACCAGTACAATGCCGAGAGATGCTGTGATCGATATAGTGTTACCTCTTCACCTTTTAGTGAATTGATCATTGACAGTATTTACGTGAACGATACAGGCACAGTACTGATACGGTATACTCCGCCTCGAGATATATGTCATCATCTGTGGGCAGAATGGGGTAAGTGTCCTGAGACTTGTGACAATATATTACCGGGAGGTTATTGTACGATGAATATAGATTGCAAAGACACCAACGAGTGCAAGGATTTTTGTTGTTACATCCGAGACCATCGGTGTTTATCCTGTGCAAACGAGACCGGGTATTGTGCTCAGTGCGAAGAGGGTCTGGGATTCAATGCAACGGGTAATTATACCTGTCAGGAGTGTCCATCGTATACACTGTTATATAACAACACCTGCAATCTATTTACCAATTGTTCGGCAGGTGAATATGTTATTGCAAACGCGACCAATGTTACAGATAGAGTATGTTCGACGGTACCAGAAGGATATTTTACCAACGAAACAAATGCATTAGAACCCATTCCATGGACCAATTGTTCAGGTATCAACAATACATGGACCAGTTTTGCCGGCAATGCAACCCACGATGCCGTGTGCTCCAATCATACCCAGTGTGAGGTAACTGATCCTTACGTATGGTATGGAAATGATACGCACGATGCGATGTGTGAGAGTAAATATTGTGATATATGTGATTAAATTACTAATGTTACCGTGTTATGAAAAATATTATTACCCGACCTCAAGACTGTATTGTTGCACTCGTACAGTTTAAATTGTATGTCAAAGGTCCATTCCCTTGAATTGAAATCATTTACCTGTAGAGGCAGTGTACTGAATCGAAATCCATCGTCCATAGCAGCTACCCATGGAAGTGCCAATCCATTCGGTGTATTGGGACACTTATTGGTCGCACATATAATACTAGAAGCCGAATTGTATTCATCCTCATTGTAACAAGATAAAGCTTGCCACGAAGTTTTTGCCATAGACACCAATCGTCTATCTACCATAATATCGTGGTATTCCAATACAGGCGAATCGTTTGGGTCCCAATTGTAACACCCAGTAACTAAACATTTTGGGTCTTTTCCAGATACACAATCGCGCAAATAATGACCAGCTTTGGCTCGACACATTCTAAAGTTAGTTGTAAGAGCCACAAAATTTGGATTGGTATAAACGGGTGTCTCTATACCGACGGTGACGTATATATCGCCAGTATCAATCGCAGTATCGTCCACGATACCTGTATACCTATCGTTTCCAGCATACAATACACCCAAACCATACAATGGTATATGCTGATACTGGTCGAATAGGGTACAATCGGATATACTAAGAGCAATAGACGCAGATACCGCCATGTTGGTATCAATACAGTTGGGTTCATTGGGCGATACCGAAAGGCAGTGATACAATTCCACGAAAAATTCATATCTTCGCATCGAAAATATGGTGTCACAGTTTGCTTGTGTGACATTCTGACATGCGGTAGTCAGCGTGAAGGCTGTTCTAGAAATGTCCCCTGCTATAATAAGTTTTTGCATCGAAGTTTTCTGATCGATAAATCCCAACGGTTGGTTGTTGGCGGTAATATCTGCTAAAGTACGAGGTACGATATATCTTGTATCGTTACCGACTGATATAGGATGACTATCGAGCACAAAATCCATAACAAGACGGTGACCACCCGCTGGACACACCTCTATCTCGTAATCAATAAATCGTATTTGTGAACCAGCATAATCGAGCGTGACACAAGTACCATCCGCACACACATAACCGGCAGGACAATCTGAACTATCGACGCAAGTAGAAGAACATGTCATGTTGTAACTCTCATACTTGAGCATGCAACCGATACCTTCGACACATTTGTTGATAGTACACGGGTTATTATCATAGCATTTCTTTTCCTTACCTATACACTGAGAGTTGGAACATGTATCATCCACTGTACACTCCAAAGAATCATCACACGGGTTGTCTTCGTTGATACCTACACGTACACACTCGCCAGAGGTACTATCACAAACGCCTCTAGAACACTGGGTATCAAAGTGAGAACAGTCTTTCACTGGACCCAGTGTACATATTCCATTGATACACTGGTTATTTGAATGGCACTTATCATTAGTATAACATGTATGCCCGTCCATGACGGATGTATACACGCATCCTATGCCCTCTTTGCATGTGCCGAGAGAGCATATGTTATCTGATTCACATGATCTTTCTGTTCCTTTACATACATAGCCTACGCAAACATCATTATCAGTACAAAAATCGTAATCATCGCACCTTGTTCCATTGACAGGCGGGTGAAGTTTACAGGTGAATGATTTTGGATCACAATAAGTGTTGTAGCAGATACTGGATTCACACTCATCGTCTTTTGTACAACAATTTCTTATGGGTGTCTCCACGCATTTACCTTCCTGACAGGAAGTCTCTACACATTGATTCGTAGAGATACACTGAAAATCGTTCAAACACTCTAGAGCTTCCACCGAGCTACCACTACTACTTACAGATACGGCGACTATACTGATTACACCGATCAAAACCAAAACGGCAGCGACAGCGACAACGATGATGAATACAACCCAGTTCCAATTCATACACCCAGATCCCTTCTTGGTATTATGTGTTACCTTTACATTCCTCATGGTTCTACCGGCTCGCATTTTTACATGTATATCACAATTTATATACCACCATGTAAGTGAATTAAAAATTTAAATGTATATAAAAAGCATTGGCTTAATTTAATATGATGAGATATGTACTGTTACTACTAACTCTTATTTCTTCTGTACGGGCAGATTTTTCAGTGATAGACGTCATCGCTTCTTCTCATACAAAAGATAGCGGTGGATTATATCTAGGAGAGGCCAGTCACGATGCGAACACTATGGTAGGCTGTAATGTACAGGTTTTCGGAGGAACATGTAAAGATGCTAGTGGCAACGCTGCACCATGTAATTGTCCAGATGGTACTCAGTGTGTTGAAAAGGACCCATTGGTTACCGGTGATGTAAATACATGCAGAGGTTTGACAAAAACCACACATCAGGGAGCTAGCGGGTACGATTATGAAGGTTCTAACATCGTATCTTCGCCCACACAAGTAGATTGGTTGTCATTTTCGGATGTAAAGACCGATGGTTCTTCAGGAACTGGAAGACAAGACAAATTCCATGTTTACCGTGTATTTTTAAAGGGTCTTGCAAATAAAGATTTATATACGGGATGTGAAGTTAGCCTTACTGGTTCACTGATGGATGCCACCTCGGCAGAAACAGATAAGCCGGTATTGCATGCCACGCCAACATTTGACAAGGCGACCACGGGACAAGTATTCTGTGAGTTTAGACCTCTTAACAAGGGTTATTTGGGTCTGATCAACGTGAATGTTACCTTCACGAAAGACTCCTTACTGTTGGGTAACGGAGAGAAATCTGAAACTGCGGTCGAGGCACACATTCGATATGTACCGGGCGCCGATGATAACCAATGGCACAACCCTCTAGACTCGGATTGGGCAACCTTTGGTCCTAAGGTATTCCCAAATCACGACAGGTCCATCGCAGTTACTAGTCGTTATTCCTCTTCCAATGACAATGCACAAACTGGTACCGAAACTGCAGTCTTCCGATTCGAAGCCACTGGTGATTATTTGGGCGGGTTCAAATCAGCTGATGCTACGGCGCTCAAGGGTACGGTAAAACTACCGGTACGTGGTATTTTCTTCGATGCAAGGTACAAAATTAAAGAACAATCTGGTGTTGAATCATTACTGAACGGTATTGGTGATGGTGCCATGCGCAAAGAAGGTATGGAAATTCATTACGATTTTAGGAATTTCTATGATCCTAGTAAAAACGCATTTGAAAACGGTGGTATCAACATGAATCCAGTATCCGCATACAGCGCATACCTGACAGGTTTGGATACCTCACTCGAGAAACATGCACAATATGTTATGGAACACACTTACACCATGACCTTCGGTGGTTATGATGGAAACCAAATGGTACACTTTTCCAAAGATTATTTATCTTGTCCATTGTGTAACGCACGTGTAGTATTCAAGGCTTTCGAAGCTTCTGATGCTTATGATGGCACTGGAACAGTAGCGGAAAAGAAAGATTATCTTTTGAGATATCATACCACCATTGATGTCACCAAACTACCAACCTCGAGCAATACCATTTCATTGGATGATATCGATGTTCAAGCAGTTTCTGGTGTATTTGGTCATACCACCAATGGCGGGTCCAATGTTGCTCTACGTCTGCCAACGGTAGATGATCCACAATTCCCTAACGGCCATGCACTAGGTGAATTTTTCACTGTTGTAAAGGCAGCCCAAAAGACAGTCTATGCTTCGTTGACGGCTTCCTTCGACATTATTGGAGCGCGTCTGGCTATTGAAAAATCCGATGGTACGGATATTAAGACATCCGTCGAACAGGGATGTACATCGGCAGGATCTGGTTCTCTATATCAGTTGAGTGGGGACATTGTAGCCACAGCGCAGACTATATTTGACAGCGGATGTAGGATTAAGATTCCAAAGGCTTCTTTCGGTACCAAAACCGTGTTAAAGTACACAAATGCAGCCTCAGCTGTTACTCAAGCCGAAATTATTGAGACGGACAAGCGTCAAATCCTCTCGGGTAACACTGAATTAAGTCTTCTACAACGTAAGACGGATACGGCGGCGACGACTTCTGGTCCATTGGTTACCTTCGAGATCAGCAAGGCCGGTGTAACTGGTGCGGTCAGTTTTACCATCAAGGGTAGTAATACCATGCTCGGTTACGGTAACGACGGTGTAGCATGTACACAAGCTCAAGTGGATAACTTTAACAGTGCCACGCCTGACGCGGCTGTACACAAGCAGTGTAGGGATGTACTAAAAACCAATGAGAACAAGGTGACTACCTCTGCAACGGATAATGTAGCCACAACAGTTACCATTCGTTCGTCAGCAGACTGTTTCTTGTACATGGATGTCGATTTAGTCGATGATTCGGCAGCTTTTGCCGTGTATGGATTGCGTCTACCATGTGTAAGGACTACGGACAAAGTGAAAGATGAATTGAACCTTACCTATGCTTTCTCCAGTTCATACTCGCTAAGCAAAGATCGTGTCAATGCCGAGATCGACTATGAACTACCTACAGGCATGCAACTGTCAGTATTCGATAAAGGTTTCGGTACATGTGCCAAAAACTCTTCCAATTTTGATATCCTGACGAAGCCTAGCACTTGCGTGGATGTAGCTAGTGGCGCACAGCCTGTAGCTGGTTGGGCAGACGATGGTACAAGTAAATTAACACTAGACGACGCCGATAAGGTAGATTTGGTGGCCCTGAAGAATTGTGACACGCTAGCTGGCGGTTTGGTTTCCACAGGTGATAGTTACCAAATTGAACACTATTTGGGTTTGGTATATCGACGTGACTTTTTGGAAGGTGGACGTACACAATCCAGAACATACTGTCAGGATCAAAAGTTCGTAACAAGCTTGCGTAGAGATGCAACCGCCTCTGTTACAGTGGCAACATTGGTTAGTCCTACTCTGGAACGTAGTGTCATGGTATCCAATATTGATTGGGTTAAATGTGCATCGACAGTAGCTTCCTGTCAGGGTTACGACGATTGTTTCAAACTACGTATTGATCTAGACTCACGTGAAAAGGATACGGCAGCTACCCTGTGGGGTAACTCGACGCTGAAAGATGTATTTTCACCATCCTCTGGTGGAGCAAACACGGACAGCATGACCATTGTTCACAGTCTATCATCTTCGAGTACAGGTAATATCTGGTCTCTGGAATCATCCTGTGGTTATGTTTCCTCGTGTTTGGATGGAGCAGGTACACACTTCGGTGATCTATCATCGGGAACAGAGCAAGATCTTATCATTCGTGGTGCCTTTAACAGTGTCGATGTTGATACCGATGTTAACATCAAAACCAAATTCTCCGAGTGTCCATTGAATTCGGCAACCACCGATTTGGGCGGTCAGCTATTGATTGGTATGAATTTGAAATGTGAAGCACCAGATGGTAGTGGTGGATGGAGCACAGACGGCTCAGGTGCCATTTCCAGTGTGGATTCCGATGTTACTCGCGATGATGACAGTGATGGAACCGATGAAGTCACCGTACAAAATTGTGCCACTGCTTACGGTTCGGCTAAAGCAGTTGTCACCACCGATGTATACCTAGACGGTAAGAACTCTACGGGTCTTGCAAACGCAGCGAAATGGACCTTCCGCGATGTTGATTTCAAGATCAACCGCTACGAGACTGATACTCTAGGTAACAAAGACCCAACGAAATTGGTATCCTCCGATTTGATGATGGAAATGAGATATCAATCGGCTACATCTGATTTCACATGTACGAAAAAGAAATCTGGTCTTACAGGTCTACCTTCTGCTTTCGATAGCACTGTACTGAAATGCCCAGCAGCTACTGGAAACGCAGAAGCCGCCATCTCGAAGATTGAGTTTGATCTTGCGCCACTTCAATCGGCCAACATGGATGTATTTGAGGTTGAAATTCTTGCGGTACTTCGCAACAATGATTTAGAAACCAGAAGACTACGACGATCTTTCATACTACGTGCAGACGGTGTAGTAACGGAAGAAACGAGCGGGTTCACCGTATTGCCAGCAAGCAAAGAGATTTCGGATAAGGGCGAAGCTAGCGGTCATAGCAGTGAGAAAGAGCGCGACGATGAAACTCATGACATGGTACATGGCATGAACACGACGATGATTATTGTTTTAGTATGTTCAGCAATTGCAGCTGTGAGCGGTGCCGGATATATGATATGGAGAATATTTTTCCGTAAAACAGACAATGTGAATCCCGGTGAGGATGTTCCATTGGTGACCGACGGTGGAAAGAAAAAGCCAGAAGGCTCCGGATTCAAAAACTTACGATACTAACTATAAATATGATGATTAATAATTTATATGAACTACAAAGTACTAGCGATAAGCTTTATATCCTGCTTCTTTCTCCTCTACTACTTAACGATCATTGTCGTTCAAGTGGACAGCGATAATTATTATACTTCATTCTACAGTGATTCTTGTAACATACTACGTCGTGCTACTGTACCAGAATTTGCCGTTGCAGAAATCAAAAGTGAATCACCGTTTACTTTCAGTACATACAAAATGACCTTGCATACCTGTAACTACCGGTATATGTTTGGTGGTCGCTGGTCTTTAAAGTATCGACCTATCGTCGGTGACCATATACATATTGGTATTGCGATAAAAATGAATGGGGAGCTTGTAACCATGCGCGATAGAAACCTCACGGAACCAATTCCATACGAAGACTTTCATGCCACCTGTGATCACCCGCCAAAATATGCATATATCAAACAGTGGTATCACACCGGAGTTCACACACACTGCGATAATATCATACATATTCACCCGTGGTCTGCGCCTCGTCAACTGCGCGTCACAGGAAAGCAGGTAACACTCGGTGTTTGGTTCGAAAGTGTCGGTATCGAAGTGGGTTCGTTGACCAACAGTTTAACTATCCCGGGTTACGGCTCTGGAACGGACTGGGTACTACAATATTTTATTAACGTGACGGACAAAACCCCAGCTGTACAAACCGAAGATGTCGAAGAGATGACCAACCTCTGGCTTGTAGACCACCACGCTTTTATAAAACTCTTTCGAAGCAACGAAATACCACCTGAAAAATCCAAACGAGTGCTCGATTATTATTCCAAAAGCAAACTCCCGGGTGATTATCCCACTAGAGGTTCTGCTCTGTGAGTAAAGCCTCCGTTTCCGCTGGTAATACCGGCAGCGGAGGCATAGGCGAAGAACCTCTGTAGAGCCCGTCCACAGCATAAGTCAGCGTGTTGATCAGCTGCTGAATATCCGTAAGGCGCGACTGGATATCCATCTGCGTGGGTTTGAACACGGTATTCATCTGTCTATTGTTCGCTTCAACGAGTCCGAATAGTTCGCGTAAGAAGGGACATTCAGGTGCGTTTGGCTCTATCCGTAGCATATCCGCTTCTGGTATGCCGTCGCTCAGAGTCCCGTAGTGCTTGCCCGAGCAGAGCCATATCACCTCCCAGCCCTGCTGCTTCTTTTCTTTCAAGACGGCCTCATAGTATTTAGAAACACCGTTTCGTGGGTAGTTGACCAACACGCGTTGACCTGTTGTAAACATCCTTAAAAATGCGAGTAGATTTCTTTTTTAAAAGTCACCTATGGCAAAAATGCCGGTTCAAATGTGTGTTTGTAGCAAATGTAGTATCCGAGACGATGGAGACAGGTCGGGAGCGTGAACTTCAACTACCTTCGAAGTGGGAAGCAGAGAAAAGCAGAAGAAAGTAGAAATCTAGAAAAAAGTAGTAGCTGAAACAATATTTCGCTAAGGAGTCATCATATGTTTTTTTATAGTCTAGGAAGTATAACATCGTCGTATATAACTATTATTTCAATCACGTATAATTAGGATGGCTAAAAAACGAGGAATGTGTATATTTTATTGAAAAAGGGGGGCTAGATCGGCATGGCATGGTTGGAATTTTTTGTCTATGTAAAATGGTAGTGTAAATATATAGTATTTATGAAATCCATCATTTCGTGCAGAAAGTAAATATCCTTAATATTTTTTTAAATCCTTAATAGTACGGTGCTCTGCGCCTCTTAGGTTGCTGGTACTCTGACAATGCTGTCATGTGGTCCCTAGCACTTCCAGATGCCCTATACTGTTTAATGATACTCAACGCCATATTTTCCGTATTCTTTTTTTGCTTTTTTGTGGAAGCAGCGTGTACTTGTTGGTGTACTACTGGCTGCACTATTTCTCTAGGTCGCTTCTTTTGCATGACTTGTTCGAACTTTTCTTTTAATTGCATATTTTCACTCATCTTTTTGAAATCGTTGAATTTTTTAATTTGTGCTGCATGAGCTTTCGATGCACAGTGTGCAACACGTAGTAACTGCATGCTCTGTTGAGGAAATTCACGCGCCATTTTCAAAATAGACTCCTTGCTCTCGTCCGTCATTTGTGATTTATCTAGATTTTGTGCCCATGTATTCACCAAATCTTCTGCCGTTGCTTTTGCCGCAGCGAGAGTTTTAGCAGCCTCTTCGTCTTTCTGCTTTTGTAGCATGGCTTTTAGCTCTTCCAACTCTTGCTGCTCGGCAGACTTTCTACCTTGCGATTCTTCCAATTCTTTCTGCTGCTGAATAATAACTTTCATCATTTCTTCACGAGACATTTCGCCAGCTTCCTCACTTTGCTCTTGTGGAGTTTCTGTAGGCGCCGGTGTTTCTGGTTTGCTTTCTTGTGGTTGTTCTGGTGGTGCTTCTGTGGCCATTTTATTAGAAGCATGATGAAGTATTTTATAGGTTACTTTTTTTGTTTCATCGTGATTCAGTTGACTATCTACAAAAGCAATGCGACAGTCGGCTCGTCTGGGATTGACGCAAAGGCTCACCTCAACGGGGGTCTTCTTGCTCTTACCCGAAGCGTATTGTGTGTGGGTGTGCTGAAGTGATAAACCGGTGTAATACGCCGTACCGTTGGGTCCTTTATCGATGGCATATTTGGCAAACTTTGCCTGTATACCATCGTCGTTCAGGGAACCCAACACCCATTTCCGACCTTCTTTATCGCTCCATGCGCGTTTGATTGTACCCACTTCCATATCCGGATGATGTTCCATGCGTATAGGAACGCCCTCCATTTGTAGTGCGGCAGTCTCTTCACGTGTAAAGGCAAATGTAGGGTCATCGGCTTCCGGTTGGGTATCGGTAGGTGACAGTATGTTACCAATAAAGTACTTTGGCATCGGTTTCTTAGAAAAACGAGTACTTAAATACTATAACATATTAGTAAATGAAAAAGTTTTTAACATATGATCTCGAAACAACCTTTTTACAGAAAGGCCAGAAGCGTCCATCGCAGAGGATACTCGAGATAGCCCTGTTCAATGGCAAGGAGAGCTTCTCCACACTGGTCAATCCATGTGATAAATACTCGACAGGAGATGAGGTTATTCAATCACTGGAAGACATGAACCAGCACCCGGAGGCATCTCTGCGCTTCTGGACGAAATTACTTGTGGAAAAGAGAGCTTTACCATCTCATCTAAAACGTGGTAGCATTGACAGCCAAGCCAGTGCCATCAGTAGTCTATTGACAAGATCCGACCTAGCAAGAGAGAAGGCCAGCGATAAGTATACGGAATCGCAGTGGCTGTATGCCTTAGAAAATCATAATGATAGCTGGAAAACTGCACAGCGTTACTTGAACAAATACGAGGTAAAAGAAAAGCCAAAAAGTCTTATGTTTACTACTACATTGCATGCCTTAAAAGATGCGTTGGATTTCGGAAATAATTCTACATGGATAGCCCATAATGGAAAATCCTTTGATATGCCTATCATAAAGGGTAATTGTGATAGGAACAAACTGGTATACTCCGATATACATTTCGAAGATAGTCTGCCTATGTTCAAGCGTAATCTAACCTCTGATAGCTATTCACAGCCAGTACTCTATCGTAACTGTTTCTCCGATGGGTACAAGGCTCATCATGCGCTCGATGATGCAAAAGCATTGTACAGGCTAATCCGTCATGTGGCAAAAGACAGAGGCGTCGAGGAACTCTTCAAGGTGAAAAAACTTGAGAAAAGAATTAAATTGAAGTCAGATCTACTCGAGATAAAGGGTGTAGGTCAGAAAACGCTGTTCAAATTGAAAGCGAAAGGTATACATAACCGGAAACAATTGAATGCATGGGTGGATAAGCATACACAAGATGAATTCCTAGAGGAGTTTCGAGGTCTGTACAAGTATAAAGATCTGGCACATAAATTATATAATACTGCTACTGTTTAATAAACATACTTTCTCTTCTTTAATACTCACCGGCTCTTCTGGAACCACTGGGAATTCTACGGTAGACACTGGGAGAGGTGTTTCTACTTCCAATTCACTTAATTCCTTTTCCAATTCATCTTCGTCAAACATCATGGGTTCCGTGCCTATGGTTTCATTGATTTCCATGATCTGATCCTGCAAATCTTCTATATTACCTTGTAGTTCTTCTATCTTTTCGATACTGTGTATACGTGTAAAGCGTTTGAATACTTGCGATGTTCCTTTCATGGCTTCGATCTGCATGCTGGTGATATTCAACTGCTCGAGTGCATATTGCTTATGTAGTATAACATCAATCTTCTTACGACACTGGTCCATGTAATGTAAGATTAACTTCTTCTTTTTTAGTTTGGAAAGTAGCACAGGTTTGCTATGTCCATGCTTCAAACCGTATCGAATATCTCCCTCGACTTCTTGAAGCTGTCTAGAATACTTAGACAACATCTCCTGCAAAAGCATATCGATCTTTTTTAGGTGTTGGATGCACTTGCCGGTGTTGTTCGACGACATCCTTATACGGGAGAATAGGCAACCCATCTCCCCCCTCCTCTTTACTTTCGGTATGGTTATAATTTATAGTGGGTACTGGTTTGTATGTATGTTTGGTGACAATAATTCCCATTTATGTAATGTTTATATATTTTTATAGTGTTGTCTTTTAATGTGTGCGTCGCAAGTTCTTTTGTTGTAGAATCTTCGATTGCAGTGTGTGCATTGAAATTTTCTGTGTTCGTGTATTATATTTTGTGTGTTTTTGAACCCGATGTTTAATAGAAATGTGTGTCCCAAATCACCTTCGTTTGCGTATGCGCAAGTGTGTGTGCATGCGGTTTTGTGCATGTGTTCTGGGTGTACTGCGCAGTTGAGTCCTGTGAGGTGTGTCCTGAGTGCGAACTTTGCGTCTTTGATGTGTTTTCCGGTGAATTCCCAGTCGCAGAATGCACAACCTAGTCGTCCGTTAGGTCTTGCTACCACGCGCCTTCTCTTCGGTGCAGGTGGCGGCGTGTCTGATCTTTCTACCGGTGGCGGTGTGGCCGTGGTTGTGGTTGTGGTCACAGGTGACGCCACAGGTGATTCCGGTTCTCTCTGGCGTTTAAGTCTGCGTAACTGCTCTCCCTTGTAGTCGTTGGCTTCTTGTAACTTGCGGATTTGAACCGTGGCTTCGCGTAATTGTTGGGTGACGCCACCCAACTGCTGACGTAAGTCTTCCAACATATCCTCTGTGTCTTCTACATCGGTGTCGGAGTCAGAGTCGCTGACGATAACTGTTTCGGTGTCCGATTCGGAGTCCTCCGATTTATCGGCGTCCTCGGCAGAGGCATAACCACAACAGGAGTGGCCCATCTGGTTCTGTATATTGTTCTGGCATCCCCAACAATCACCGGTACCGGCGGTGTCGTTACCGGTCGGTTCCTTATCCTCAAGGTCGAATACTGGCGAGTCAGGTCTCTGGCTGGTCAAACTGGACATGGAGTCCCCGCGCTCAACTGGAACCGGTAGGCTCATAACCAGTTGGTCTTCCTCCTCGGCGAAAGGATCACCGATGTCATCGATGCACTGGTCGATACATGTATCCGGCAGGGGATTAAACTCAAGGGAAAGGCGGCGCTGAACTGACGCCAGTGCAACCGGCTCTACTGGAACCATCTCAAGTTCAGACTCAACATCTTCCACAATCTCCTTCAGTTCCAACTTTTGTATCATCTCTTCAATACAGTTCACAACATCCACAGGCGTGTCGTGCTCCTCAATAAACTTGTCCAGTGATTCAATCTCGATTCCGAGGAACTCTTCGGCATTCTTCAGTGTGTTGACATCGAAGAGAGAGTCGAACAGTTCAGTCATAACGTGTGGGTCTGAAAAGTCCCAGTCCTCTGTAAACTCGCCGTTAAACTCACTGTCCGGCATAATCAGTATGTCTTTATCCATTATTGGATTTAATTCGTTTGCGTTCATTGCTTCTGGCATGTTCCTCGGTGTTTTGATAATCTTTTTGTAGATGTTTCTGTGCGTTTGTGTGCGTTTGTGTATGTTTGTGGGTGTGAGTGTGGGCTGGTGGTGCACGGGAGTGGGCAGTGTGAGCATGCATGTAGTCAAGACATTCATCTAACAAGGGAGTAGTATGTACACTTTACGATTTAATATGATTTTATATAAAAAAAATATGTTGAATACTTTTTCTACAGGGACACAGCACTGAAATGGACCTCGGACCAGTACCAACCAGTTGTTTTGAAAATGTTTGTCCCATTTTCTAGCAGGCACACAGCAGGCGAATTGGCTCCACACTAGTCGTTTTTGTCCCCAACCACGGCCGCGAGGTCCTCCACGAGGTACTCTGTTCGAATATTCGCGCCAAAATCGGTCACCAGCAACCGATATGGACACTACATCTTCAAGTACGATGTTCGACCTCTCTCCCCATGCACCCCGAGCGTTTCATTCGCCTTGAGATATTTCGCGCCAAATTTTTCCTCTAGTTTATCAGCACATTTCTTATTCGAGTGGATATAATGCATGATATCGTTGCCTTCATTGTCTTTCGCTTGAATATCTACATCCTCGTGCAATTCTATCCACTCTGGTATCCATAGATCATTGCAATATTGACAGCTCACCATGAGAACAGTTGCGCCTTTTGGTGTCTTTTCATCATTCACATTGCGTAGGTTGAGTACATCGCCCTCTGAAACGCGAGGGTAGGTCATGCATATCGACTTTACAAGCAACTGGAAGCCTTCTAACATGTCCTCACGACAGGCCTTGAACAGACAAGCATCCCAATCTTGAAGTGGCATTCAATATTTTATATATTGAACATGCTGTGTATATACTATAAAAAAATTATTAAAAGGGATAAATTGTCACGCACATATGCTGTGCACCTGCTATTCGTTAACATGACATATATTTTAAATATTATATATAATATATATTATAAACCGAGCTGGTGACCGACACCCGCGCCTACACTGGAACCACCTCGCGCACGGACACCCACGACACCCCCACACCCATACACATACACTCACAGACACGCGCGCGCACGTAACATCCCAAAAGTATTACAGAAACACCGCAGAGAGCTATACAATCATGCCGAGACAAGACCCACGCCTTAATTTTATCGCGAACACACTCAACGAGAACGGTACCCTACCGTGGCACAGCGACTGGCACGAGGTCCCTAGACACTTCCATGCGAAAGTGCACCGATATGCACAGTATATTACGCGCCTTAACTTCGAAAAGTATCGCAGCCGTGATTACAACCTCACATATCACCGCCTCCTCGAGCAGACAACGAGAGGATACATGGGCGAGATGTTCTTCTACATCCTGTATGGACAACAGCGAGTTATGATGCCCGACTGGTATGCGACCCCTGAGCAATACTGGCCCAGCATGAAAGTATCATGGGCGCCTGATCATCTGGGAGAATTGCCGTGGCCTGAACTAGACCACACAATCGGATTCGAAGACAAGACTGGCAGAGCCGGTGATCCCGGATGGGCATTGCAGTGGTCCTCTGGCGATACAATCACGAGACGATCCGCAAACCGCATGCCGGTCGCCGTGGGTGCCGTCGGGGAGAACTATTACATGGTACTCATTGAGCACAAGAGAGTACACGGTAATCATATGTATCGTGTCGCAGCCATTGTAAAAGGACTCGATGTCTATCACAACCGTGATTTTGTGTATCAGGGCACGCCTCTACTCGGTCCCATGGCCAATGGGAACAGACACAAGAAGCAATTGACGAAGCAAGTCTTGTACAACTCTGGCGTAACCTTCTACCGTCCGGCATGGGTACGCACGCCTCGAGTATACCGTCCACTCTTCAGTGACGATGACTTCCCGGCACTTGAACCCGGTGAAATACGTGAAGCAGCGCCTTCCCCCACGGAAGAGGCAGTAGCCGCGCCTCGACTGGAACCAATATACAGAGAGATGTCTGATTAAAAATATTTACTTTTATTATATCTAAATTTATCAAATGCATTCTTCTGTATCGCTTCGTATTGCCTGCCGAAAGTCTCCTTGAAGGCCTTATCGCGCCTGAGGATATTTGCCCGTGTTTTCTTGGCGTGGCAGTTATTGCACACCGCCTGAAGGTTCTCATAGGTGTCCGTGCCTCCGTCTTGCAACTCAACGATATGGTCACACTCGAAGGTGGGAGGCAGTATCATATCGCACATATTGCATCGATACTTCGACTTGTAGGCTATCTCGATACGATGGGTGGTCGAATATGCGCGCTTCCCTCGCTTGAACGAACGTATCCACTCCTTTATGGCTAATGACATCAATATCCCGTGTTCCTTATGAGTCCATCCCATTAATTTTATCACCGAATCCTCATGCATGATTGTATCATTGTAATCCAACTTGTGGGGACATCCTAGTAGGATATACTCATCCAACTGAAAGGCTGGCCTCTCCTCTTTCATATACGCCTCGATGTCTCCTAAGTGGTAACCGCGTATCCCATCCTTCTCAAAGACGCGGATGTTCATTTAACAAGCAGTCATGAGCCTATTTATACTCGAATCCGGCCGGTGATCTATCCCGAAGATATCGCTCGAAAGGGTCTCGAATCCATATATACACGCGCCTTGTATATGTATATATCTATATACAGATGAATGAAACCGTCCTCTGGGTTATGG
>MDTA01070477.1_pt1 | contig 17215 bp, 10 predicted proteins | sample 811151 | NCBI WGS metagenome assembly MDTA01 (sample SAMN05326648, study PRJNA326480) | marine metagenome | isolation source: seawater | place: Indian Ocean: South | collected 2010
CCTGAATATGAGGAGACGATCACAACGAGAATGGTCCTCGAGTCCAATGGGCAGCTCTGGAAACCTCGCCCCTATGCCCCTTACCTCCTCTTGGGGGACAGCTTTACCGAGATTTACTCGAAGCCCGACAACGGGTGGGGTAAAGGAGCCGGATTCGCGGAGACCCTGAGCCTCGAGATGGGCGCCCCGATAGACCGCCTTAGCACAGCTCACGATGGAGCGTTTAAGACCAGAGAGGCCTTAATGAAACATCCGGAAAGGCTTGCCAACAAGTCGGTGGTTGTTTGGCAGTTCGCCATGCGAGAGCTTTCTTTTGGCGATTGGAGGCTAATTGAAATTCCCCAGGTCAAGGGACAGCTCCCTCCCGAGGGCTCAGCCTCTCCACAGCCTTTGCAGGGCACAGTGCTGAAAACCGCCCCTATGCCTGCTTTAACTCGCACCCCATACCGGGAGGCGGTCCGAGAAGTCATCATCACGGATATTCGGAGTGGTTCCGGCTTGGTAATGGGGCCAGTCATCCTCATGGGTCTTGCCGTACGGGACCATCTTCCTACCGGAATGGCGCAGTGGGAGAACGGCGACCAAGTCGCCATAGAGGTGGTTCCATGGTCCTCTGTCGAGTCTGCCCAAGACCGCCTGCAACGGTTCAGCCTTCCTCTCTCCGACCAGAAGCTCCCCCGCTTCTGGATCAAATAACACTACGCGACCAAGCCCTATAAGGGCGCTAGAAGCTGCTTCAAGGTGTCCTCATCAGGGGCAGTAACTTTGTTTGCGCCTGCCAGAAGGTCATCCGCCAGCTTGGCCTTATCAACCTGTAGCTTCTGAATCCGCTCCTCTACTGTTCCCGTGCAGATCAGCCGGTGAACAAAAACAGGCCTGGTCTGGCCAATCCGGTAAGCGCGATCTGTCGCCTGAGCTTCTGCAGCTGGATTCCACCACGGATCGTAATGAACTACAGTATCCGCTGCGGTCAGATTAAGTCCTGTGCCGCCGGCTTTCAGAGAAATCAGGAAAAGGGGCATCTCCCCCGCTTGGAATTGCTCCACAAGCTCACCTCGATTGCGCGATGAGCCCGTGAGCTCAAGATAGGAAATTCCCTGTGCCTGCAGCCTCTCCCGAATGAGGCCCAGCATCGTGGTGAACTGCGAGAAAAGCAAAATCCGACGGCCCTCTTTGACAAGCATATCCAAAAGTTCGATGAGATAATCTAGTTTAGCGGAGGCCAGTTCATTGGCCTCTCTCATACCTAATAACCGGGGATCGCAGCAGATTTGACGCAACTTCAGCAGAGCATCCAGAAAGACAATGCGGCTCTGCTCGATGCCCTGCGCGGCAATTGCCTGTCGAACCCTCCGATCCATCGTCGCACGTACCGTCTCGTAGAGATCCTTTTGCCCGGTGTTCAATTCAATTGGGTGGATCAGAGTGGTCTTCGGAGGAAGTTCCGATGCCACCTCATCTTTCGTCCGGCGGAGGATGAGGGGCACAATCCGCGTCCTGAGATCTTCCTTCCGGTCCTCGTTGCCTTCTTTCTCAATCGGATTTTGGTAGCGGGTCCTGAATACCTCCTCGCTTCCGAGAAAGCCGGGCAGGAGGAAGTGCATCAACGACCAGAGCTCGCCCAGATTATTCTCAATGGGTGTGCCCGATAGACAGAGCCGCTGGGCCGCTTGCAACTTGCAGGCGGCCTTGCTCACTTTTGCCGCCGGATTCTTAATATTCTGAGCCTCGTCCAGAACGACCAGATGAAAATCCATGCTTCCCAGCGTTTCCACATCGCGCTGGAGCAACGCGTAGGAAGTGAGCACCACATCCGCATGAGGCACGTTCCTGAAGTCTTTCTTTCTCCCCGGACCCTGCAGAACCAAAACGCTCAAGGAGGGGACAAACTTAGCTGCCTCCTTCCTCCAGTTTGGCACTACCGAGGTCGGAGCTACCACCAAGGTTGGCCGGCCTTCACTCCTACCCGAGACTCTTTCGGCAAGGATATGCGTAAGAGTCTGCAAGGTCTTACCGAGTCCCATGTCATCCGCAAGGATTCCATTCAACTGACACTTTGCAAGGCCCTGCATCCACTGGAAGCCTTCGAGCTGGTAGCCTCGAAGCGTCGCCTGGACCCCCTCAGGGGGGTCTTTTGTGGCAGGTTGTCTGAGCTTCTCAATCTGCTTTACCAGCTGGTCCAACCCCTTGCCAGGGTCGAGGGAGAGCTCAGAGCTTGAAGCCAGATGGGCCGCGTCCACCGGGTGGAGAAAGGGTCGATTGGGGTCCACCAGAGAGGCAAGCTGCCGCAGGATCCGCTTGAGCCGCTCTACCGGGATCTTGAGCGCTCCGCCCTCGGGTAAGTAGACCAGGTGATGGGACCGGTCCGAGAGTTCATCCAGCATATCGAGCGTCCCGTCTTCCAACAGCTTTGCGAGGATCGGGAGAAGGTCCAACCGCTCTCCATCCAGATCGAACCCTACCGACAAGGAGAACCATCCGCCTGTCTGCTCAGAAAGGGCCCCTTCCCAGTCGCCCGGCTCTGTGACGTAGACAGGAAAGCCAACCTCCTTATCCACCAAGACTTCCCAGCCGCGGCTCTCAAGCTTGGGAATAGCTTCAGCCCGAAACCAAGGCCAGAAGAGATCCGGTGTATTCAAGCTGGGCTCGGGAAACCATGCAGACTCGGCGGGGGGCTCCGAGTCTCTCTCTCGCTCCAATCCTAGCAGGAATCGATAACTCGGCTGGGCTCCCAAGTGAGTCAGGCCAAGCTGAGCCAGGTCTCGTACGGCAGCCCCCTCCGCCTTCAAGTCCCGCACAATTTCGAGCATGCCATCTCCTGTTTCAATCAGGACGGCGCTATCGCCACCCGTATGAAGCGGAAGGTCGTGCCCCTCATAGCTCGCCGTCGGCCTGGCCACTAACCATTCATCCCGATTCGCCGCTCTCAAAGATTGTAACAGCATCTGAACAGAGCGGCTATGGGCGGGCTCCACCAATACTTCCATGCGGAACGTTGGAGAAACATCCAGAGTCTGCCGGGGCATCGTCTCGCGAGGAGGCCTCTCCTTCACCGATCCCGCAACGGGGACCCGAACATACGCACTGCCTCCCTCCAAAAGGCGATCCACCATGGTTTTTTTGCCCGCTCCCAAGAGAGCGGCCGCCGCATGTTGGCAGTAGTAAGCATAGGGACAACTGCAGGAGGTATCTATTTCCCAGAGGCCCTCACCCTCCTCCCAGATGGAAATCTCTACCTCGTAATACTCGCCCTCCAAATCCTGCACTCGTGCGGCAAGCACTCCGCCGCCGTCCTCAAGGGATTCCCACGACATTTCCGAGACCCGGCGTTTCCGGGCCAGCTTGCTCCCGTCCTCTAGTACGAATCCGTCAAATCGCTCCTTCCACGCGCCACTAACGAGAAACTCGCGGAGGGATAAGTTCACGGCCATGGAGCGGAGCGGGCCTCGAAATCCCCGGGCCTCATACTTCGAGTATGCCCGCGGCAGGTGGTCTCATCAAGTTCAGGAAGTGCCCCAGTGATGTCCTTATCGGGTATCTGCCTCGCCTCTACGCAAGGGCCTCGTCGTCTTATCGAAAATTTTTCCATCCTCTGTCATTCCCTCGTAGAGGAATTCATCTCTTTTCAGAGTCACCTTGATGAGATGCCTCAAGGCTTGCGCTTCCGCAAGATAGGTTCGCTTTTTCCAGTCCTTGGGAATATTTCGCGTCTTCACGCCCCACGATCCATCGCCCATGTAAAGAATTCCGTCTTTGTCGCTACGCTCACCCCCGACAATAGGATGAGTCCGCTTGTAGGTATGGTGATCATTCTCAAAAACACAATCCACCTTGAACTGCTCGAACAACGGAGACCATTCCCTCCGGATATCGGTGGCATCAGCCTTTACCCCGGTCCCCCAGGCTGGGCGGTGATAGCAGACAAACTGCCGAGGAATACCTAACCGGTTTCCGAGGACCCTTCCCAGCCACTGAGTCTGCGCGGCGATATTGGCGGTGTGCCCCGAGTCAACGCCAACAAGGCTCAGGTAATCTCCAAAATCGACAGTAAAATTCGCTCCCTCGGACTTTCCGGAAAAGAGACTATAGAAAAATGGGGCATCCTCTCTCCCTGGCGCGTTCTTGGGGCGATATTGATATCCCTTCACCTCATGGTTCCCGATTGCCACGACCATTGGAATAAGCCGGCCATCGGGAGCGACCGCATATTTGTTCCACGAATCCAGCCAATCCCGCCACCGTCCGCCATTAGTCCCATTCGCGTAGGCAAGGTCACCTCCGAGCAGAGCAAAAAGAGGATCTTCCTTTCCAGCTCGCAAGTTCATTGCGTCAAGCCATGCCCGCGTACCATACATGTCTCCCCCCGTCACAAAACTCATTCCATCCTGAAAGCGGGCCGGGGCAGTTTCGAATTCCCACGGGCCCACCGGACGCCCCCACCGAACAATCCGAAACTCATAGCGGCTAGCGGGCTTGAGATCCCCAAGGTCGGCGCTAAAGGCAAGGTCCTCCGTCTTTCCAAACTTCCTCTCTCGAATGGGGGCAGACAACCATTCCCTCTCGCCCTTCTTCCGGTAAGAAAACTTATAGCGCGTGGCAGCTGCCTCATCGCCCCCGATGCCTCCAATTCTGGTCCATCCCGCCCCGGGAGCTCCCCCCGCAAGATAGGCCCAACTCGCTCCTTCCCGTATCACCGGATACAGCTTTCCGTTGGCCCGGTAATCAATCCGGGGGCGCAGGGTAAAGTCCGAACTATCGATATTTTCGTTATGGCCCTCAATCGCGATTACTCCCTTCTGGCCCGGGTCGGCAGGACCGATTTTAAAGTATTCCCACACCTCAGCCTCGTGCTTCTTAACTTTGCTAATACTGGCGCCTGCCCCCTCTACCCCTTTTCGAAGGACCTCCTTGCCGTCACGGTAGAGAATAAATGCGTCGTCATATCGAATTCCTACCGTCAACTCCGCCCCTCGTGGCGCTTTGGCCGGAACTTCATAGGCCCGACGGATATATACCGAACGGTATTTCCCCCGCATCGCCTTGAGCACGGTCTGATCATCATCATCACCATAACCAAATCCGGCGGCTCCGAGCTTCCACTCTCCTCCCGGACGCCCATCGTTCGAGGCCGCCACCCAGTGAATCGACATCGTTGTAGTAGGGTCCTCATGCCATTCACAGATAGGGCCATATTCACGAGCATGGAGCGCGCTGATGCCCAACGAAAGAAGAGGGAGGAGCAAGATACGAATCACGGGATCTGGTAATTTAGGTTCTCGGACTGTCGGCTCGCCAAGTCCTGTTGGCAATGGTCTAGCACCACCAATTCAAAAATGATCCGGAATTCCACCAGTCATGTTTGCCCCGGACGGATTCTTCCCTAGGATCGACCCATGTCCCGCGAAGACATCAAGCGCCTGACAGAACTGTCGTCCTGTGCGGGCTGAGCCTCCAAGCTCGGCCAAGCCGACCTTGCGCAGGTTCTGCGCGGGCTGACCCAGATCGAAAATGAGGATCTCCTGGTAGGAGCTGCGTCCTCTGACGATGCCGCTGTCTACCGGCTTAGCGAAGAGCTCGCCATGGTGCAGACCTTGGATTTCTTCACCCCTATTGTTGACGACCCCTATACCTACGGGCAAATCGCAGCCGCAAACTCGCTCTCGGATGTCTACGCAATGGGGGGACTTCCAGTCACCGCGATGAACGTGGTTGGCGTTCCCTTGGAGCATCTTTCTCTCGAGGACGTCAACCAGATCCTCAAGGGTGGCGCGGATAAGGTGGCCGAAGCTGGATGCGTCCTGGCAGGCGGACATACCGTTCAGAACCCCGAGCCGCTCTACGGTCTCTCTGTCACTGGCCTCGTTCACCCGGACCAGCTGATTACCAATGCGGGCGCGGCTGCAGGAGACCTGCTTATTCTTACCAAGCCTCTGGGAACGGGAATTCTTTCCACCGCGACGAAAAGAGGCATGGATATCGGGTCCCTTTCCGACCGGTCCATTGCCCTGATGACCACACTCAATGCCCCGGGCGCGGATCTCGCAAAGGCCGGACTGGTCCGGGGCGGAACCGATGTCACCGGGTTTGGCCTCCTTGGGCACCTTGGAGCGGTGGCGCGAGAAAGTGGATTGACTGCTGTAGTTCGTAGCAAGCAGGTCCCCTCAATCGACGACAAGGTTCTTTCCCTGATCGATGAAGGTTGCGTGCCGGGCGGAACCAAATCTAATCTCGAAGCCGCATCCAACACCTCGTTCGCAGCTGGCATCCCAGATTCCCTGAAGTTGCTTCTCGCTGACGCCCAGACCAGTGGAGGGCTTCTCCTTTCCGTGCCTCCGGAAAGCTTGGACCAAGCCCTCTCCCTCCTTAAGGAAAAAGGAGCACCATGCGCAGAAGTAATTGGAGAAATGAAACCCCGTAATGACCACGACATCGAGGTTCTCTAGGAGGAGAGTCACCCCCCTTCTTGCCAAACGCAGGATCAACGGTCAGGCTTGAGCGTGTCCTTCTCCGGACCAGCGCGTTTACGGGTCGATGGCAGGTTCCTAGCCCTCGGGGACAAACGCTTGTTCCTGAAATGCGTTACCTTCGGTCCGTTTCCTTCCGATGCAGAACTCGATCCCGCCATCGAATTCCCCCGGATCGCCGCATGTGGTTTCAATGCAATCCGGGTCTATACGGGTGCAACTCAGGCCCTCCTTGACTGTGCGCAGGAGAATGGGCTCGTAGTCCTCGTGGGAATCCCCTGGGAATGGGGCCGGGACTTTCTAGCCGAGCCCCGGCTCCGGGCCGAAGGTGAATTACGGTTGCTTAATTTTTTGAGAGAGCATGGCCTTCATCCCGCTCTTGGCGCCCTGATTGTTGCCAACGAGATTCCTTCGAGCCTTGTCCGTTGGATGGGGCCGTCACAGGTCAGAAGCGCCTTGGAGGAGATCATTGAACTCTGCCGGGAAGAGACTGCGGACCTGCCCATCTGTTACGCCAACTACCCCAGCACCGAATACTTGGAACCCAGGAATGCGGACTTCAGCGCATTCAATGTCTACCTTGAGGATCGCGAGTCCCAAGCGCGCTACCTCCCCCGCCTCCAGAATATCGCGGGAGACCGTCCAATCCTTATTACCGAGTTCGGGCTCGATACCATCAGGAATCACGAAGACGCTCAGGCCGCCCTTCTGAAGGGCCACCTCGAGGAGAGCCTGGCGGCGGGGCTGGCCGGCACTACCTTCTTTGCGTGGTCCGACCGCTGGGCGAGCCGCGGAATTCAGATGGCGGAATGGGCCTTTGGCCTGACCCGATACGACCGAAGCGAGAAACCGGTTATAGAAGCGCTTCGCGAATGCCTCCCCACGATCTCTACCGCTCACGCTTCCCTTCTTCTCAATACTGTTCCCCGGATATCAGTGGTGATCTGCACCCACAATGGCGCAGCCAATCTCGAGGCCTGCCTCAACGCCTGTTCCTCGCTGGAATATCCAGATTTCGAGGTTCTCGTCGTCGACGACGGATCCACTGACGAGACTCCCGAGATTGCCACCCGTTTCCCAGAAGTACGCTACCTCAAACAGCAACACGGAGGTCTTTCCAACGCCCGCAATTTTGGCGCGGCGCAGGCTTCAGGAGACCTCATCGCCTACACGGATGATGACTGCCAGCCTGACGTCGACTGGCTATTCTGGATCGCCCGGAGCTTTGACCACCCTCGCATCGGAGCCGCCGGGGGCCCTAATCTTCCTCCCTCCCCAGAGGGCTTACAGGAAGCCATTGTGGCCTCTGCTACCGGAGCCCCTTCGCACGTCCTCTCCGGGGACCTCTGCGCGGAGCACCTTCCCGGCTGCAATCTCGTAGTACGCCGGGAAGCCTTGGACTCGATTGGAGGGTTTCAACCCCAGTTCGTCACAGCCGGAGACGATGTTGACCTCTGCTGGCGCCTCCTCGATCAGGGATGGGAGTTGGCGTTCGCTCCTGCCGCATTCGTCTGGCATCGCAGGCGCACTTCCATTGCTCGCTACCTTAGACAACAAGGGGGATACGGCCGGGCAGAAGCTTTACTTTTCGAAGCCCACCCCGGGAGATTTCGTGACGGGGGCATTCATTGGAAAGGCAGCGTCTACAGCGGCGGCCCCGTCAGCGCAGACACCCGCTCCGTCATTTATTTCGGATCCATGGGGCAGGCGGGTTATCAGGGACTGGCCCATCACGCAGTGCCCCGCCGCCCGCTCCACCGTCGTTTTAATTCGCCTACCTCCCGCGGCCTGCTCAGGCTCTGTGATCTGCTCCAACCAATTGTCCGGGCCTTTTCGCGTTGGCGTCATGGAGGCCCTGCTCCGCGCTTCTACAGGTCTCCCGCCCCACACCCGCTGCAAGGCGGAAACGCCACCAGCACCTCAGAAATTGCTTTCCTCGGGTCCTCAGAAACCGGGCGCCAGCAATTGCTTCAAGCGCTTCGGCTGAACGGATGGGCTCCCTGTGGAGATACCGAGACATGGGATCTGAGGGCTTCACCGTTTCTCCTCCTGACCGCCGATGAGCAGCACGGCCGAGAGCACACCCTCGTAAGAGCAAGGCTTCAGCACCCCCCCGACCAGCGGAGGAAGGCAATCACCCTGCTTGAGGACGCCGCCCTACAGGTCGGCCTGAAGAGGCACTAAGAGGACTTTGCGGGCCCCCAGGGTGATTTTGACTGTAGCAGGCGGCCGAACTGGCAAAGAGTCTTCTAAAGACCACTTCCCGTGCATACCGAAGACTTTGATTACGATCTCCCCCCGGACCTTATCGCTTCTCACCCTCTGGCGGAAAGATCTGCCTCCCGGATGATGGTGATCAACCGGGAAGAGGGCACTATCACGCATCACCGGTTTTGCGACCTTCCGACCTTCGTCCGGGAGAATGATCTCTTCGTCTTCAACGACACCCGGGTCGTCCCGGCCCGCTTCTTTTCTAATGACCGGCGCGTCGAGCTGCTTCGGGTGGACTGCGCAGATCCCCTGCACTGGCGCTGTCTCGTTCGGCCGGGCAAGCGCATGAAGGTCGGCCGCAGCGTAGAGGTGGGCCCGTCCACCGGGACCGTAACGGGAATTGATGAGCTCGGCTACCGCCTCATCACCTGGGACCAGCCCGTCGACGAAGCCGCCCACGGGGAGCTTGCCCTCCCTCCCTACATGGAACGCGGGGAAGAAGCCTCAGATGCCGAGCGCTACCAGACCGTCTATGCCAGAGAGGAGGGCGCGGTGGCAGCCCCGACCGCCGGACTGCACTTCACTCCCGACTTGGTTGCGTCCCTTCCCCACGCCTTCCTGACCCTCCATGTTGGACCAGGAACGTTCCGGCCGGTGCAAGTGAACAACCCTGCCGAACACAAAATGCACGAGGAAGCCTACGAACTTGGCGCCGAAACTGCAGAACAGATCTCACATGCGGAGCGGGTCATCTCGGTGGGAACAACCGTCACCCGCGTGCTCGAACACCTTGGCCAGAATGGTTCCGTGACCGCTGGCCAAGGACGCACTGATATTTTTATTTATCCTCCTTACAGCTTCCGCATCGTCGATGCCCTGCTCACCAATTTTCACCTCCCGAAAAGCACCCTGCTCATGCTGGTAAGCGCCTTCGCGAACCGGGAACTGATCCTCAAAGCCTACGAGGAGGCGGTCCGCGAGCGTTACCGGTTTTTCAGCTACGGGGACTGCATGCTCATCCTTTGAACTCCCGCTCGAAGCTCTTGATGCCTCTGCTAGTCGCTGCGGCAAGCCCGGCCGCTGTGATGACGGCTAAAAAATGAGGCAGTCTTCACAACGGGTGAGATCGCAGAGGCCTAGGTTCTAAATTTTGTTTTTATGCAGAGCCTTGGATCTCACTCCGTTGATTAACTGCCTGTTACTCTTACTACCGTGACGCTCTGGGACGATTTTTTCTTTTCTCAGATTTTTCAGATAACAGCCTGGACCGCTCCTACTGCTCTGAGGAGTTCTTCATGGATCCGGACTTTTGCTCCTGCACTGCAGGATCGTCGGTTTGGTCAAGCATTCGGATTCGGGACAGAACGACAAAGAAGAGCAGCGCCATGACTACGAGCGCCGGGATCATCCCGGCTTTTGTCCCGGATCCCATGGCGTAGAGGACACACAAGGATCCGGCCGCCACAAGGATGCCGATCAAAAATGACAGCGCGTAGGACCGAAGGTTGCCCTTCCACCTGCAGATCAGGCACCCGACGATAAACACGAGAAACATCCCGAGGAACAGCAGTAGAAAGAGAGGGAAGATGACCCCGATTGCCCCTTCCCCGGCGATCAGGGCCACCGGGATCGCCCCCACAAAAAAAACCAGCATGATGAGGTGCCAGCACCCGGTCCGGAGTGGAGTGTGAGGCCGGGGAGCCCCGCAATGTACACACGGCACGCGACCTGCCCGGATGAGCCCATTGAAAGGGGTCATTTGCCCGCATTTCTCGCACGGCATTTCCTTGGGCACTTCCGGCTCTGACCAAAGGCTCATGATTTTTCCTTCCGAGGTGTAAATGCGATTAGAGCACTTCCCTTGAACTAGTGCGCTCGGTATTATCGATCGATTTCTCTTTTTCCCCGCGCCCGCCGAGTGTGGAGACTCCAAGCAGTAACACTCGCCTCTTCATGATTTCTTAATCCTATCCCCTGAGCCAAGGCATACTATTACAAAGAAGGAGCAGAATTGTAGGAGCTTAACCACGATCCTTATCTTGGTTTCTACACGGGGCAGGGAGGTGAAGTGAAAAAGAGTGGCCCTTTTGAATTCGTATGGCCGGGATCTTATCGCCGGGTTTCCTGCATCCGGGTTTAAGATTAGTGCCACGTCGGTGAACCCGCGTAGTTTACCCCTAATTTGGCCTGTTCTCTACAGGCTTTCCTGTTCTAGCGTGCGCCAGGATGAAAGCGGCCAAGTTTGTAATTTCCTGCCTGTGGATCGCAGTCGGGGTCACCAGCGCAGAAACAACCCTGCTCCCCGCAGGCGGAGAAACCACCTGGCGCTACCTCGACGGCAAGGCCGTTCCCGGGGAAGAGTGGACCGCCCCCGGGTTTGACGATTCGGAATGGAAAAAGGGCAAAGCCCCCCTTGGCTACGGAAAGGACGATGTGGAGACTCGGATCCTATTCGGTGACGATCCCGGGAACAAACCTCTCACCGCCTATTTCCGCGCCACGTTCCAAGCCCCTCCGAAAGGAGAAAATGAATTTACAAAACTGGGCCTCATGGTGTCCTACGATGACGGAGTTTCTGTCTACCTTAACGGGGAGGAAGTGGCGCGGGGCAACCTTGAGGAGGGCCCGCTGACACCAGAGAGTGCGGCCATCAGAGCAGTCAGGGAAAGCGGTGAACTGGTTACCACCATCCCGACCGGCTCCCTCAAGTATGGCGCGGTCAACACCATTGCAGTAGAGGTTCATCAAGCCGGTCCGACCAGCAGCGACCTCTACCTCGATCTCAAGCTCTCCGGACTTGAAGAGGGTGAGAAACCCGTCCTCGACCCCTACCGGGAGGGAATGCGTGCCCTCCAGCGCGGTGACGCCGAGGAAGGTTCCCGCCTGCTGTCCCAGATGTCGCAGGACCACCCTGAGTATGCCCGCACCATGGCAATGCTTGGTTGGCAGGTGTATGCTGAGGGACTCGGAGAGCCGAAACGCGGTTTACCTTTCGTAAAGAAGGCCTACGAGGTGGCACCCACGGACCGCCAGGTGGTACGCTCCTACATCAAGACGCACGTCCTCTCCGGTGTTCTCTTTGATCCCGCTTCCATCGCGAGGGAGAGGAAGGAGGACATCGCGGCAGAGCATAAGTTTCTTGTCACCAAGCCCGAGCTGAGAGAGTCCGAGCTTGTTTCCCGCAAGGACCTGGAAGAGGACCTCGACTATCTGGAGCATGTTCTCATAAAGTGCTTCTCCTATCTGGAGCTCCGTCCCGTTGACTACCGGGGAGCGCTTGATGCCATTCGAGGCTCCCTCGACGAAGAGACCTCGCTCAATCAGTTCCGCCTTCAACTGGCCAAACTCATCAGCCTCTTTTGTGACGGGCATGCTCGATTAGCCTCCCCACCTTCGCAGTATATGCCCCGCGGCTATGCCCCCTTCGTGGCCGGCAGCTACAAGAGCCGAGTTTACCTGACTGATGGAGAGAGCTTCCTCGACCCGAAACACCCTTATGTCACCTCGATCGATGGACGCCCCATCGCCGAGTGGCTGGAAGTCGCCTCGTACACCGTGGTAAAGGAGTCTCCCCAGTGGAGGCTACGCCAATCCCTTCAGATGCTCAGCTATGTGAATTATATTCGCGCGGAATTAGGACTTCCCGCGAAGGACACGATCCAACTCGAACTGGTATCAAAAAACCGGAAAAGCACCCGAAAGATGGAAGTGGAGGTAGCCCGGCGGCCCCAGAGAGAAGCCGAGTTCCCAAAGGGAGACAGCCGCAGGATTGATGAGGTTGGCTACATCAGGCTTCCCCAAATGACCGGGAGTAGCCGCTTTCTTTCACAGCTCAACCGATTGATGAAACAGTTTAGAGACACTAGAGGAATAATCATCGATGTCCGAGGCAACCCTGGGGGGTCCAAAAACATCCTTTTAACCCTCATGCCCTATTTTCTGAAGCCCGGAGACCCAATGCGCATCATCGAATTCTCGGCCTACAGGAAGCCAATGGAGCTACCCAAGCCCATGCCGGACGGATTTAATATGTCCAGCATGTCTGCCCAACCGGTGACCTCGTCTCACTGGAAAACAGAAGCTCAGCGAAAATACATCGGAGATGCGATCAAGGCGTTCAAGCCCACATGGGCTCTGCCAGCGGGAAAATTCAGCGATCTCTACGTCCTTGCCTTCGACTCCACAATGAACCCCGAAGCCTACTACTATGAGAAGCCTCTCATTATCCTCCAGGATAGCGGCTCGTTCAGTGCCAGCGACATTTTCCTCGGCGGCTTCAAGGGCCTGCCCAACACAACTCTGATGGGCACGGCAAGTGGAGGAGGCAACGGCTGGATGGACAGCTACACCCTTCCAAACACCGGATTGGAGGTCGTCCTTTGTCAGACCGCCAAATTCCGGCCATCCGGAGAACCGTTTGATGGCCTCGGCGTTCCTCCGGACGTCGTGATGGAAGCCACCCCTCGAGACCGTATGGGGAAATCTGATAGTGTCCTCGATGCAGCGCTCCTGCGCCTGGCCAAGTAGGCGATCCTCTGCAAGTGCCGGAGGATGGCTTACAGCTTCAGCCGGACTCCAAGCACCACGTGCTTCTTCATCTGAATCTGGGTGTCCCCACCAAACTGCCTTTCATAGCTGAGAATGACGGAACAATTCTCACTCATGCGGTAACCTGCGATGACCTCGAACAGGTCCGAATGCTTCTCGGGAAGGTCGGTCGAGAGCCCCCGGTCTCGAAAATTGGTTGAGGTATCGAGCGCGAAGACGCGGGAGTAGTTCGCTCCGAAGAACCAGGATCCTCGTTCCCAGCACAGGCCGGCGTTAGTCAGGATGGCATCCGTTTCAACGCTCCTTGCCAGAAGGTTCTGCCAAGTGTAGCCCCCGAGCAGGTGCAGCGAAAGATCATCGGTGAGGTCGAACTTTCGATCAAGAGTCAGACGAAAATTCTGATAAATATCAAAATCTGCCACCTCATATCTTCCATTGAGGCTCAGATCATCGGTGTAGTTGTATCCCACGGAAACTAGGAACCCCTCGCCGTCAGCAGCGAGACCGGTTCCCACAACCTCTCCCAACCCGTGAATGATTCCAATCGTCGTATGAAACTCTCCCGCACTCTCGTTTGATCCGATTTCTGCTTGGCTGACACTGGAGCCAAGAGCAAGGACAAGGGCGACAAGAGCGGGTTTAATGGTTCTCACAACAGGAGTCGTAGTCGTCATTCTGACCGGGGAAGTAAAGGGGAAAGGATCCATGGAAATCCCTCCGTCTCCGCCTCATCGCAAATCGACGAATTTAGCACCTAAAAAGAAGGTAACTTAAGAAACCCGAACTGTGAGCTATCTACCGCGATAATCACCCCTCCGTCTCGAGTCAGGGCCAAGTCCTCCCCCGCCCAGTCTCCTTCCTCAGCTTCATAAGTGGCCTCCCATTCCAGGCCCCCCTCCGGGCCATATTTGATCATATACACCTCCCACTGGTCAGATACATCTGAGCCGATAGTCTCTGAATAGCTGCCATACTCATCTCCCGTCCCAGCCGTAAGAATGCAGCCTCCGTCCGGGGTGGCACGAACACCCCACGCTTCATCGTGAATAAAGCGGGGATCAAATCCGCGAGGGTTTCCCCTCTTTCGCTCCCATTGCAGAATCCCATCATGATCCAGTTTCATGGTATAGGTCTGCCAGTTGATTGTTCCGGAGAGGGTGTGCCCCGTGAGAAAGATTGACCCATCCGCGCCTAGATCCATTCCGAAACAATGATCATCCCGGGCCCCTCCAAAAAGGCGCCCCCATACCCGGCTGCCATCGGCATTGAGCTTCAGCAGGCCGAAATCCAGATTGTCATCCTCATTCCAGACAAGGCCCGAGACAATCAGAGCCTGTTCGTGCTTTGCAATCCGGTAGGCCTGTGCGAGGTCGTCACGAAGGCTTCTCCCTCCGGTCTTGTTTCCCTCGGGGTCAAGAAAGGCCAGGTAGCCACGCCCTTCGGCAAAAAAGGTATTCTCCCGGTCCTCTGCATTCGTATAGCCAACCGCTATCAGCCCTCCGTCGGTCTCTACCATATGTTCATAGGCATCGTATCCGCCATTGCTATGAGTCTTGACGAGCTCCGCTTCCCCAGTGCCCTTGTTCACCTTGATAGCCGCGCTATTGCGATTAATCGCCCCCGCAATCCAATAGGCCTCGTCCACTTCAAGCACGGAATTTCCAAGATTGTAGGTTCCATGGCCAGACGCTCCTGTGGACCGGTTGGAATACTCCTGTCGCCACTCAAGACGACCCTCCTGATCCAGTTTGATGGCGAGAATCCGGGTATTGGGGAGAAAGCCTGTCTCTCCCACCTGAAGAACTCCTCCATCTTCGCAGGCGAGAATGTAATGCCCATGCGACTCTTCACCTGAGCCCCCGTATGAGCGGAACCATTCCGGGGTTGGAGGAAGCTGCGGAGTGCGGATCCGGAAAAAGCGACGTTCCGTCTGCCCCACTGGCACCTGCACAGCCACCCGGGTCTGATCCCCGCTCCCCGATACCCGGGTGAGCACGGAAAAGTTCCTCAGGTCCTCACTCCCCAGGACGTCGTAGAGAACACCAGCATCACTGGTAAAGGTGATTTCCACTTCCCCCGGAGAAACCACGCGAAATTCGGTAATTTCTGTGGTGCGCCCTGCCGAAGAAAGGGCAAGGCAGACCATAAACACCAAGAGTTCCTGGAGGAAGATTCGGCTCATGAAGCACGCTAACATCGGATAGAGGCGACACACACCCTTTTGTCCTTGGCCTCTCCATCCTCCCAAGTCCCTACGGTCATTTTCCTTCGGAACGCGGAACCTCCAAGCTAGAGTGACTCCAACTCATGCTCTGGCCCTCTATTCTCATCTTCCTCGGCCTCTCCGGGCTGGCAGCAGCAGCGCCAACACCCAATGTGCTGCTGATCATGGCCGACGATCTCGGCTACTCCGATCTGGGATGCTATGGAGGAGAGATCCAGACACCCAACCTCGACCGCCTGGCCAAGGAAGGGCTACGTTATACCCAGTTTTACAATACGGCCCGATGTTGGCCCACGCGGGCCGCACTGCTCACCGGCTACTACGCTCAACAGATCCGCCGTGATAATCTGCCGGGGAGCAAAACCAGGGGGAGCAGGCCTGAGTGGGCCCCACTTGTTTCCGTGACTCTCAAAGAGGCAGGCTACCGCTGTTATCACTCAGGCAAGTGGCACCTTGACGGAATGCCCCTCCGCAACGGCTTTGAGCATTCCTATTACCTCAAGGACCAGGGCCGCTTCTTCAGTCCACAAACACATTGGAAGGACGATATGAAACTCCCTCCCATTCAGCGAGGCTCTGGCTACTATGGAACTGTCGCGGTAGCTGATGCGGCCATTGACCATCTCAAGGAGCACGCGGCCGATCACCGAGGCACTCCATTTTTTCAATATGTCGCCTTCGCGGCTCCGCATTTTCCGCTGCACGCTCTTCCTGAAGACATCGCAAAGTGCGAAGCCCGCTACCAGATAGGTTGGGACCGAATCCGCACCCAGCGGTGGCGCCGAATCCAGAAACTCGGAATCGCGAGCGGGGCACTCCCTGAGGTCGAGAGAGAACTTGGTCCTCCTTACCATTTTCCCAAGCATCTTGAAATCCTTGGGCCTGGTGAGGTGAATCGCCCTCTCCCTTGGGACGAGCTCAGCGAAGAGCAGCAAGCCTTCCAGCAGTCCAAGATGGCCATCCATGCTGCAATGGTGGAACGGATGGACCAGGAGATCGGCCGAATCCTCCAGCAGCTGCGCACCATGGACGCGTGGGACAACACCCTCGTAATTTTTCTCTCCGATAATGGGGCCAGTGCCGAAATTATGGTGCGGGCAGATGGCCACGATCCCAACGCCCCAGCCGGTTCCGCCTCCACTTACCTTTGCCTTGGCCCGGGCTGGTCCACCGCATGCAATACCCCCTTTCGCCGCCACAAGACGTGGGTCCACGAAGGGGGATGTGCCACCCCCTTTATCGCTCACTGGCCCGCGGGCATCAAGGAGCGCAACGCCCTGAGACGCACACCTGCCCATGTCATTGACCTCACCCCAACTCTCCTTGATCTCGCCGGATTGAAGCCCGCTCAAAAAGAGCCCGCGCCCGGGCGGTCTCTGAAGGCTACCTTCGACGGTGACGGGAAGCCCCTTCATGAGCACCTCTGGTGGCTCCACGAGGGCCATCGCGCCCTGCGGAGCGGAGACTGGAAGCTGGTGGCCGCCGAGGGAGATCCATGGGAGCTCTATAACCTTGCTTCTGACCGGACCGAGACAAGAAACCTCGCCCGTATCCATCCCAAGCGGGTCGAGGAGATGAAAAATCGCTGGCATGCCACGGCCTCCTCGTTCCTCGAAAACCTTCGGGAGCGCAAATAAGATCCTACTTCTACCGGAAACTCGCGCCTTGCATCAGTGCTCCTCACCCCTAGAGTGCCGGCGTCAGGGGCCGTGGAGGGACGGCTGGTGAAATCCGCCAGGTCCGAAAGGAAGCAACGGTAGCCTGTCCG